>OHIX01000068.1_pt1 | contig 63708 bp, 54 predicted proteins | sample 1568391 | NCBI WGS metagenome assembly OHIX01 (sample SAMEA3879541, study PRJEB24766) | human gut metagenome | biome: human-associated habitat; feature: feces | place: USA | collected 1985/1987 | reverse complement strand
TTTTGAGTATTAATAACTTATTTAATAATCGTCTCGTTTTAACGGGACACTAGTGATTCTGTATTTGTTTTTAGATTAGGTTCATTGCTGTTTAATTCAGTTGCAAATATAGTAACATCTATAGTTGTAGGAACCATAGTTGTTGGTTATTATAGCAATTATACAATGATTGTATCCCAATTAGAAGGATTGTTCATGATGGCTATAGGTGCTATTGCAGCAGGTGTCGGTAATGTAATGGTAGTAGAGACCAAACAACGTCAATATCAGATATATAAGAAGCTAAATCTTCTCACATTCTTTATTTATGCGTTGTTCAGCATTTGCTGTGTTCAATTGCTTAATTCATTCATGCATCTATGGTTGGGAAAAATAGGAACAGAATATACCTTGAGCCAATTTGTTGTTATACTTATTGTTGCAAATATGTACACTAATTGTTCTTGTCAGGTCTTGGAAAAGTTTCGTACAGCAAGTGGAAATTTCCAAATAGGAAGAGAATTGCAGGTTATAGGAGGCTTTACCAATATTTTACTGTCTGTTATATTAGCAAAATGTTGGGGCTTTGAGGGGGTATTGATTTCACCTTTCTTATGTAAAACTTTTGTAACGGTAACTCCTTTTGTACTTCGAATTGGCAAAACTGTTTTTTGTAAAACATATAGTCAAATGTTATGGGAATATTATTCTCAGATGTTATTTGTCATTTTTGTATGCTTATTAACATGGTTTGCTTGTAAGCCTTTCCATGAGGGGACTATATTAGATTTTATTTTTGAAATATTAATAACAATTTCAATAACTATAATTAGCTTTTTGGTCTTATTTCATAGAAAAGCAGAATTTAAGGAATTGGTAATTCCTATTATACATCGGTTCAAATTAACGAAATAATTTTAAAAAGAAAGAAATGAACATATTAATAATAAATCAACCACCATTTAATCGTGGTGACGAATCTGCCCATAAGGGGTTAATACGTACATTATTGAAGCGTCTTCCTGATGCCAAAATTAAAGTGATGCATGAGGCAAATCTTTCAGAGTCATATAGGCAATATAATGTGCATGATGAGCGAGTAAAATATATCTGTGAAGCTCGAGGGAGCATGAAGTTTCCTCGCTTTTATGCTCATGATGTCTATACCAACTACTCTTGGATGTGGAAATGGCATCCTGCATATCGTTGGTTGGAGTATATATATAAATGGGCAGATGTCGTAGTTTGTGCTCCTGGCGGTATTTGTATGGGAGGTTTCCAAGATTGGAATCATCTCTATCATCTCCGTTTGGCACAATTGTTTAAACGCCCTTTGGCATACTATGGTCGTTCTTTCGGACCTTTCCCGACAGAAACAGAGCGCAATCGTCAGTTCAAGAAGATAAGCCTTGATATGCTGCATTACTTTGGATATCTATCTATTCGTGATCATAAAACTGAATTGTTGGCAGATGAATTGAATATTCCATATATTTCTACTATAGATTCTGCTTTCTTAGATTCTCCAAAGGTGGAGATTCCTTATGAGTTAGAATCAGTTGTTGGTGATAATCCTTATATGGTTTTTGTTCCTAATTACCTGCTTTGGCATTATGCTTATAAAGGAAGAATCAGTCATGAGACAGTTATCAATTTCTATTGTAAAGTAATGGATGAGATATGGGCAGCCAATCCGAAATTAAATATTTTAATGTTGCCTCAGCTATTCTGTGGGCAAGAGTATGGGTTCAATGATGTAGAATTATTCCGGGATTTGGCAAAAGCAAAGAATGATAGCCGCATCATCATTACTGCAGACTGTTATAGCAGCGATATCCAGCAAACACTTATCAGTAAAGCAAAATATGTGATAGGAGCTCGTTATCATTCTATTGTCTTTGCTCTCAATCAAGCCGTTCCTTGTATTGCTTTGAGTTATGAGCATAAGATGGCAGGTCTGCTTGAAACATTGGGTAAAACTGAATGGTGCATAGAGTTTAGTAAAACTCTGGATTCAGAAGAGAACCAAGAGAAGTGTTTAGAGCAAATTAGAAAGTTGATTCCTTCATTGAAGCCTGATACTGATGCTCAGAAGAAAGCAAAACTTATTGCACAAAAAGGTATGGATAAATTTGTTGAGTTCGTTCAAAAAACTCATATATAATGAAAGCTTATAACACTTCTGTCAATTATCTGAAAGCATTAGGAATATCTCTTATGGTGTTAGGGCATTCTGGTATCATTGATCATGAAATTTCTTTCATCTATATGTTCCACATGCCTCTCTTCTTTATCGCTTCAGGCTATTGCTTTAAAGAAAAATACCTTTCTGCTCCTCGGCAATATTTATATAATAAGGTAAAGGGTATCTATTGGCCGTATGTGAAATGGAGTTTACTATTCCTGTTACTGCACAATGTATGTTTCAACCTGCATCTTTATAGCGATCAATATGGTTGGAAGGAATATGTATCCCATCTCTATGCTCCCTCGGAGTTTTTAGGCCTTGCAACATCTATAATAGCCAAGATGCAGGGTCATGAGCAACTTCTCGGTGGCTACTGGTTTATGAATGCTTTGTTTTTCGGATCTCTCATTGTATGGCTTGTGATTCGATATGTGAAGCAACCGCTATGTGGGGGGGGCAATTTTGATAGTTATATGTACTGTTTTAAATAAAACGTACTGGCAGATTCCCTTCTTTAAAATTTCAACGCAAGCTTTTGCTGCAGCCTTACTGATATACATCGGCTATATTCTTGCGAAGTTTAGGATAAAACCTTTCAAATATTGGCAAATAGCTTTGTCACTATCAATAACATTAATAGGCTCCTTTGTTTGGAATATGGCTATGGATCAGAATTCATATAGTAACAAGCGTTTTGTTCCATATATAATAACCGCAGTACTTGCTTCATGGAGTTTCTATTCTTTGTTTGATAAGATGAAATCTTCGCATGGTATCTGTGCTAAAGCCTTGGATTTCATAGGTAAGAATACTCTTACTATTCTTACATGGCATTTCCTTGCTTTCAAACTGGTTTCATTATTGGTTATAGGTATCTATGATTTGCCAATAGACAGGCTTGCAGAATTTCCTGTTATCACAGAATATTCGCGACAGGGATGGTGGATTGCTTACTTCATTGTAGCAATGGTAGTGACATGTGAAATTGCTTATTGCAATAAATGGATAAAAAATAATTGGTTAAAACTATAATTTTAATATGGTAAAATATACATTTCTTCTCCCTGCCTATAAGCCCGACTTCTTCGAGGAGGCATTGAGAAGTATAAAATCGCAGACATTGAAAGATTTCAAAGTGTTGGTATCAGATGATTGCTCACCACATGATTTGAAGTCAATATATAATAAGGTGTGTGGTGATGACCCACGTTTTTCATATCGTAGAAATGAAAAAAATATTGGAGGGAAAAGTCTTGTAGAACATTGGAATCTATTAGTTGATTTATGCAAAACCGACTTTCTTATTATGGCAAGCGATGATGATATTTATAGTCCGGATTTCTTGGAGGAATTAGATAAACTGGTCTGTAAATATCCTAATGTAGATTTGTTTCATGCTCGTGCTCATGTGATAAATGAGAGAGACGAGGTTACAATGAACGATGCACTATATAATGAATTTGCATCTCAGATGGAATTTATGGCTTCTTACGGAAATCAAAATCATATTGAATGCGTACCAAATTATATCTATCGAACTAAGCGCATAAAGGAAATCGGAGGATTCGTAGATTTTCCTCTGGCATGGTGCAGCGATACCGCCACAAACAACTTGATGGCAGAGAATGGATGCGCAACCTCTAAGAATATTCTATTTTCTTTTAGAATGTCTGGTGAAAATATTTCCAGTATATCAAAGAAAAATAATGAGATTACAAAGCAAAAAATAAAAGCGGCTTATAGGTTTTATTGCCATCTGGAGCAATTATTCAACAAAATACCTCAACCGAGTATTAAACTTGAACAATATGTTCGGTCTTCTGCTTACAGAGTTCAAATGGGTATTGTTAAGACATCATTTTCCTATTTTAGCAGTGTTTTGAGTTTTCAAGAATTCTTGCGTCTGATAAAATTTATGCGTAAGAGATCATTGGTGACAGATAAATACGAAGTAATGAGAATGTTTGCCAAATGGTGGTATGCTAAAAGACATAAATAATCAATATAAAAGAAATATATGAATAAAAATATAGTTATTAAGTTAAGAGGTGTATATTCAAAGCTCTTTCCTTTGAAACATGTTCTTCCTGCACCCCCAAGAGAAATGGATAAAGAAAGAACACAAGAGATTATAGCAAACAAAATAAAGGAAGGAAAACCTTTTATGTTAGCACGTTTCGGAAGCATTGAGTGTGATGTTTGCGAGAATGTAAAGTACACTTTTTACAAGAAGCGTAGTAATTTACGTTTTATATGCTGGCATGGTCAGCCCAATTTCATAAACCCTTGGGTTGTTCCTTTGTTTAGCAAGAATGCCGGTTTTTTTCCTGCAGACGATATAAGTGCATTAAAGAAATTCTATGAGCTGATGCTTGATGCTATGCCTGAGGTAGATATTCTGCAAAGTTGGTGTTATAACGAGCGTTTTTTTGCTAAGGAGTTAGGTAATGCTGTAAAGATAGATAGAGAAATTTCAACTCCTTTGTTAACAGAAAAACCTTGGACTTTAGCATTAGAAGGTAAAAAGGTTCTTGTTGTTCATCCTTTTGCAGAAACAATTAAATCGCAATATGCAAGAATAGACAAAGTATTTCCCAAATATCCAATTCTTCCAAAATTTGAATTAAAGGTTTTAAAGGCAGTACAGACAGCTGGTGGAAACCAAACAAGATTTAAAGATTGGTTTGAAGCATTGGAGTATATGGAGCAGGAAATAGACAAAATTGATTATGACATTATTCTGTTAGGATGTGGAGCCTATGGTTTCCCATTAGCTGCTCATTGTAAACGAATGGGTAAGCAGGCTATTCATTTAGGTGGCGTTTTACAATTACTGTTTGGTATTAAGGGTAAACGTTGGGAAACAGTGAGTGAATATCAAGATCAATTCCCATACACGCAAACTTATTATAACGAATATTGGGTAAGACCTTCAAAAGAAGACACTCCTGTAAATGCAGAGGGTGTAGAAGGTTGTTGTTATTGGTAAAACTTATGGATATGCAATTTAGAACATTGCCAATTCAAGGCTTTAGAGTTTTGTTGATGATGGATATAGTTTTATTACATACTTATGGCAATAAACCTGTTTTCGGGGGGGGGAATGAACTTGTTTCTTTTTTTTTCGTAGTCTCAGGTTTCTTATATCGTGACAAATTAATCTGGAAAAAATACATTGTGAAGAAAATGCTTGCTCTGTTTCCGGCATATTGGATAGTTTTGCTTATTCATTGTATGATGAGCATGCTTGGAGGAGTTAATAAATTTACGATAGATATAATTCCATATGCTTTATTGATTCAGTCCTGGATTCCGCAGGGGTCTGTTTTTTATGCATTGAAATATGTAGGAGTAGCTTGGTTCTTATCTTCTTTATTCTTCTGCTATATCTTGTCACCAATTTGTTATAGATTAATTCTTAGATTTTTTTCTAATAAGAGTTTGCCATTGATGATATTTTTCTATCTATGCGTTTTAGCCAGTATGGAATTAGATAAGAGTTTCTCACTTGGTGGTTGGTTGGCTTATATAAGTCCTTTTACTCGACTTTTAGAGTATTTGATGGGAATGTGTTTGTGGTCTGCAATAAAGAATAAACAACAGGTACACTTACCTAAAAGAAAAGATATACTGGCAATATTTTTTGTAGTAATCTACTTTTGCCTTATCTATTTTCAGATATTAGGAGGTGGGACTTCTATCATTCATATATTGTTAATAGCTTTCATTTTTGTTTATGATAGTAATATTGTTAAATTGATATTTGCAAACAAATGGATAGTATGGCTTTCGTCTTATGTAATGTTTGTATATTTGTCTCATCAAAGCCTAACATTAAGTTGTTTAGGCTTTCGTGTGGATGCTTTAATGCAGAGGATATCAATAAATGTTGATCTTCATATCGTCATGGTTGTGTTATGTTGGATAAATGGTATTATTTTTGGCCTTCTTTACAATAAATTTATAAGTCCTTATATTAATAATTATGCACATCGTTTTTTGTTTAGATAATAATTATATTCCCTATTGTGCAGCGACTATAGCTTCGGTTATAGACAACAATCAGGGGGAAGAGATTACTTTTCATTTGTTTGTCGATGGAATCTCAGATGTCAATCGAAAAAGCCTACAGGAGTGGGTAAGTGGTATTGAAGGGAAAGATATTAAGTTTTATGAATTGTCTGAAGATGATTTCACAGATTTCCCTGTTGGTGATGCCTATATCAATCTTACAACTTATTTCCGGTTGGTAATCCAAAATAAATTACCTGACATAAATAAAGTGATTTATTTAGACTGTGATACTATCGTAAATGGAAGTTTGAAGGAACTATGGAATAGAGAAATGGGGGATTATGCCGTTGCTGGTGTTCGAGATAGAGTGAATGACAGTATAAGACTTTATAATCGATTGCGATATCCGATACATGATGGTTATATTAATGCTGGAGTTCTGCTTATCAACTTAAAAAAGTGGAGAGAATTGCATGTATTTGATAGAGCCAAAGAGATAGCTAAAGCAATGCCTAAGGCTCTGAAAAACCATGATCAGGATATTATTAATATTCTCTTCCATGATAGCAAACAGATACTTCCTTTCCGCTATAATCTTCTTGAATATTATCTGTATGTGGAAGAATGGTTGTATCTTGACAGAAAGTATTATCCGGAGATCATTGATGCTTGTCAGAATCCAGCTATCATTCATTTCTGTATGCCGCAAAAACCTTGGCATTATGAATGTATTAATCCTTTTAAGGATTTGTACTATAAATACCGCAAAATGACGCCTTGGCCTGAGGTAGGGTTAACTCATAAGGTACAAAGACTATCTCGCAAGCAAAAAGTTAAGATGCTGTTAGGTAGATTGGGGCTATATCATATTGAGAGCAAGCCTGCGCTTCGTCGTGAAGTGAATGTCATTGAAGAACAAAATAATGTATTATTCTAAAAAACGTATAGATTGAATGAAACAGCGTTTAGAATATATAGATGCCCTTAGAGGTCTGGCTATTCTTTTTGTGGTCTTTATGCATGTGCCTCAATATGGATTTGGACAGTCTATTGGTGGATATTATATGGAGCTGGCAACATTGTTGGCAGTACCTTTGTTCTTCTTTATTTCTGGTTTGTTTGTACCATTGGAAATCACCCCCCCCATTTCAATAAAAAAGATTGGTAAAAGACTTCATTCAATTCTTTTGCCTACATTTTTGATTGGAGGACTTTATGCTATGCTCAATCACATATCTTTCATGGATATGTTACAAGACAAATTCAAGGCTGGGTATTGGTTTACAGTAACCCTATTTGAGTTCTTTGTGATTATTGATATGTTAAGATTGATGGCATGTAAAAGCCAAAAGTTGTTTAAGGTTCTTTTGATAGGTGCATGTTTCGTATGTTATGGATTATCAATGCCAACAGTACAACGAATATATGGAGATGTGATTATTGCGCATTTCCTAGGTGTAGCACAATGGAAATACTTTATATTTTTCGTCTTGGGTATGTTTGTTAAGCATAATGCTGAAATGATCTACTCTGATAAAGGAGGATTAGCGGTTGTGATTGTATTTCTGATAGTATATGCTGCTAATGCTATAGGAAATTTTCAGTTAAATGGCTTGTTGTATAATATAAATCTGCTTCTGAAAGAAATAAGTATTGTACTTTTAGCATACTATGTTTTCTATACATACCGATCCAAGTTGTCTTCTCAAACAAGAATGGGTAGATGGTTATCTAAGATAGGTACATATACGCTGGAAATTTATCTCATGCACTATTTTGTCTTGCCTCGGCAACTTAAAGGAGTTGTTGATATTGTTGGTTTAGATGAAAATCCTATGTTAGCTTCGATTGTTTCAATGGTCATTGCGTTGATGGTTGTATGTGTGGTATTAGTATTCGTTGCTATACTGCAAAGCAATAGTTATATTAAGAAAATGTTGTGGAATAAGTAAATTCCTATCAATTTATTTAGTTTATGCAAGATATTTTTATTTCAATAATTGTCCCAGTATATAATGTGGAAAAATATCTACGTGAATGCTTAGATAGTATTTCACAGCTTAAAGCTTTCTCATGGGAGGCAATACTTGTTGATGATGGATCGACAGATACATCTGGACAGATCTGTGATGAGTATGCAAAACAGGATTCCAGATTCAGAGTTATTCATCAGAAGAATGCAGGTGTGAGTGCTGCAAGAAATGCAGGACTGGATGCAGCTAAAGGTGAGTGGATATGGTTTGTAGATTCGGATGATAGCATTAACCCAGACTTTGAAATATCAAATCCGGAGGTGTTTGATGATGCAGATTATGTCCTATTTGACATGAGGAAGTTTCGTGATGGTGAAGAATTGAATACTTTAGAACATCAAAAAGGTACAGTGAAATGTACTGATTTATCCAAGAATGATTTCCTCTGTAAATACCAGTGTAATCATCACCCACGTCTTTTCTATAAAAAGACGTGGGTGATGATTGATCACTATCAACGTCTCGCTTTCTGCTTAGGTACAAGAGTAGGTGAGGATTTGGAATTTCAATATAAATACCTGACACGATGCCAACGACCAGCTCGTTTAGATGCAGTCTTGTACAATTATCGTTTGCGTGAAGGATCTGCAACTCAAGATGATAGTTATCGCCGTAAGAACTTGGAGGATCTTCCACAAGTGATAGAACGGTTGTTATATTGGTGCAAAGACGAGAATGTGAAGTCTGAACCTTGGCTGGAAATGCGCATCCAGCAAATGTTCCAAAACTTACTTTATAGTGCTTCTCTTGTCAAAGAGATAAACAAGAAAGCTCTGCAATCAACAGTTCGTCAGTTTTTGGAAGCTTGGAGCAATCAAGGTTTTGCTTTTCCAGAGTGTTCTAAAATGAAATTGGCACATTGGAGTGTGACGGCATATTTCCTAATTAATAGGGTATATCTCAGAATTAAAGGGATAAAATAATTATTTTTTAGTAATCGCATTATATAAATCAAAATATTCAATGAAATACGGATACGTCACTCTACTTAGTTCGGCAACTTATTTGCCTGGAGTTATAGCATTAGCGCGCTCTTTAAGAGAGACTGGTACAAAAATATCTTTTGAGTGTGTTTGTTCTAAAAATATAAATGCAGAGGTTATTGATACTTTGCATTATCACAAGATTAAAACGCATCAGTTAGAATATAGCGTTGTAGATAACTTGCCCATTTCCAACAGTCCAGAGTATTCTCATTGGAATTATACTTTTGATAAGTTATTTCTATGGGATATGAAAGAATATGATAAGATTGTTTTTTTGGATTCAGACATGCTTATTTTATCTAATATCGACTATTTGTTTGAATATCCAGACTTTTCTGCATGTCGTGCAGGCTTTTTTCTTAATTCAACATGGACAAGGCTTAATTCAGGTTTGATGGTTATTGTACCTAATACAGAAACATATGAAGGCTTAAAAAAACAATTGTCAAATACGATATTAAAATATACCAAAGAAGGTAAAAATGTCGGTGACCAGGATGTCATCAATGATTTTATGCCTGATTGGCCTAATCATTCGGAACTACATTTACCTGAGGGATTAAATATGTTTTTTAAATATCTGTCATTAGCAAAAGAAACAGGTTTTTCTTTTGGAGCAACAGAAAAAGAAAAAAGAATCTCTGTAGTACATTTCATAGGAGCTGTTAAACCATGGAATTTGAAAGGTATAAAGAAATGGATATATTTACTTAAAGTCTTAATAAACAATCGTTATGGACTAAAAATATGCTTTAAGTATTTGAATTTTATTAAATTATAATATTGATAAAAACAAAACAATATGATTCCAAAAATTATTCATTATTCATGGTTTAGTGGTGACCCTTATCCTGCAGAATTAAAAGCTTGTATGGATACGTGGAAGAAGGTGTTGCCTGACTATGAGTTTATATTATGGGATGCCAAGAAGTTGGCTGAATGTAATAACGTGTTTGCCAACGAGGCTATAAGTGTAAAGAAGTGGGCTTTTGCTGCAGATTTTGTGCGCCTGTATGCTGTTTATCATTATGGTGGCATCTGGCTTGACACAGATATAGAGATGTTTAAGTCGTTTGATCCATTCTTGAATGACGGTATGTTCATCGGTAGGGAATATTACGTACATCATCATCCTAAGACCGGAAAGGATTATACCATGCTGACTTCTCATTGCTTTGGGGCAGAGAAGGAGCATCCTTTTATAGGGGAATGTCTGGAGTTCTATGTGAATCGTCATTTCATCCGTTCTCATAATGAGCAATTGGAGCAGCGTCTTCGCTATGACATGACCATTATTCCTGATCTCCAGATGAGTCTTGCTCAGAATTATGGCTTTGACAATAGTGATAGCAATAATAAAAAGCAGTTGTTAAGGAATGGAGTTCATGTATATCCTTACCAGTATTTTGACCAGCCTGGATATACTAGCATGAAGGATGTTGTTTGTATCCATCGTGTTGCTCAGAGTTGGAATCCTAATGCAAAAGGTATTGTCGTTTGGGAATCAACCAATGTAAAAAAGAAAACTATGGGCTATTATAAAATGAAAATATTGCAAAATATTGCGAAATTTATATTGAATCTTTAGATTTATATTTCATGAGAATATTATATGTATTGAAACATAATCCCTGGGGGATTGGAGGTGGATGCTACGCATGCCGTAACTATCTGCAGTTGTTCTCAGAGGTATTTCAAGGGGCAGAAATGGATGTTTGTATCTGCAAGGAATATTTAACTCCCGAACGCAAGAAAGAATATCCAATGGCTCATTTCTATCCTGTAGCGCCTCGTGGCTTTATCGGTAAGGTGATGACTGCTTTTACCGGGGTTATGCATCGCCACCAAGAGACAGTAAAGGCTTTACTCAAAAGCAATCATTATGATTATTGTGTATTTGATCACAACAGTATTGCGGGTTCTTTGGTTTGTTCTTGTAAAAATAGTGGTGTAAAGACAATTGTGCTCAATCATAATTGCGAGTATGATTATTTTAAGGATAATAATGGTTTACTAAAACGTTTGTTATTCTTGCATCAGGTGAAGAAAAATGAGCGGAAATCATATTTGAATTGTGACTACAATATCTTCTTGACGGAAGAAGACAAGGAGCAATTTACAGAGATGTATGGTGCGTCGAATACTGAAGCGGTAGTTGGCGGATGCTTTTATCCTAAGAATGATCATAATCATTCTCTATCTGAAATAAAACCATTCAGAAAAGAGCACCTTAAAATGGTGATTAGCGGTACGATGGGAAATGTGCAGAATATGGATGGTATCAACTATTTTCTGGATGAACTTCTTCCTCTTGTACCAGAAGATATACATATAGTATTAGCTGGTAAAAATCCTCCTGCTTCTTTGTTAGAACGTTTAAAGCCTATGTCTCCAAGAGTAATTGTCATCCCTAATCCTAAGGACATGGATTCTATCGTGCAAGATTGTGATATCTTCTTGTGTCCTGCAAGATTAGGAGGTGGAATGAAATTAAGAGTGATGGATGGCTTTCGTAATGGTCTGCCTGTTTTGGCACATGCAGTTTCTGCAAGAGGTTATAGACAGTTCGAAAAAGATGGTGTAATGGCTGAGTTTACCAGTTCTGATCAATTCAAAACAGAATTGTCTGAAATGTTGGAGAAGATAACCAATGGTGAAATCACCAAGCAAGGCATCATTGAAAAATCATTTGATTGTTTCTCGTTTACTAATATTTTAAAGCGAATGAAAAAAGTATTGATGGTATGAAAAGTATTATATTATATGTCAGGTGTAATTTTTTAGAACTTTTTATCTCATTCTGCATTCTTTCCAATCTCTTTCCTTTCTTCATGCCAAAATTTCTGTATTATATAGGTTTGGCTCTCTTAGGATTCAAGATGACAAGAATGGGTGTAGAACAAAATAAGAACTCATTTTTGTTTGTTTTATTTATTCTGCTTATCGTTGCGTCAAGTGTGATAAATATGATGCTTGACTTACGTTTGGTGCTATTTGCATTCATCTTGATTCTTACTTGTCCTATCTATACATCTTTAAAATGGCATCTATATAAAAAGGAAATAATAAAAAATCTTTTTGTAGGTTTCATAGGGGTTGTGTTAATAAATTTGTATGCAAAAATTATAGGCTTTAATCTTCGTGCCATGATGCTACAATGGGAAAATTTAACAGACAAGCAGTTTAGCGGTTTCTGTAATCAGCCTATGTGGTTGGCTGCAGCAGCTGCCGTATCTACCATATATTGTGCTTATCTGGTTTTTGTGCAAACCGAGAAGACGCGCTTGCAGCTGTATTTGTATATTGTATTACTCCTATGCTCTATTTATGTAACCATGATTTCAGGTTCTCGTTCGGCGTTTTTAGCGGCTATGGGGGCAACCTGTATTGTGCTTTATCTTTTGGTAAAAAACAAACTCCGTTTGATCAAATATATTGTAAGTGCTGTAGTTGTAGCAGTCGTGCTGAGTCCAATCTTCTTGGATAGAAAGACTTTCGGAGCTATGATGGCTAAACAAGAGTATCAGGAAATGGTAGGTGAAACTTCACGTGACAAAATTTGGAGCGACCGAATGGCTGAGTTCAAATCATCGCCTTTAGTTGGTGTAGGCTTTGGTGCTCATGGTGTGGGAGACGACAAAGAGGTAAGCACAGTGGAGACTGGTGGTGGATGGATTTCTATCCTTGCACAGACTGGTATTATAGGCTTGGTTTTGGCGATGTGCATTATTTTCAAAGCTTTTACGCCAATTAGGAAGATTAGACAGGACAACTCCATGATGGTAATATATGCCGCCTATTTCTTCTTTATAGTACACTCCATTGTGGAAGGATATATGTTCCAGGGTGGTTGGTATCTTTGTTTTATCTTCTGGCTGGTTATCGGTCTGTTGATAGAAAACAAACAGTATGGAGAAATAATAGAGCAGTTAAAATTGGAAAACGAGCAGCAATACGATGCTTAAACATGTTTATAAAAAAGGAACAATTATTTGTTGTTGCCTATTACTAATAATAGCATTAACAGAGCTTGTTCTTCGCCTTGTCTTTGGCTTCTGCGATGCCGTCCTTTATCAATCAAGCTCGGCATACGAGTATATTGCGCAGCCTAACCAACAGCGGTATCGCTTTTTCTCTCATATTGATTACAATTCTTATTCTCAGAGAAGCGAAGAGCCGGATTCTACGAAAACGATTGTCCTTGGGTTAGGTGATTCGGTCATTTTTGGCGGAACCATGCTTGATCAGGATAGTATTGCCACAACCTTGTTCTCGAAAGAGACCGAGATGCAGATGCTGAATATTTCTTCAGGAAGTTGGGGACCGGACAACTGTGCTGCTTACCTGAAAGAAAAAGGTACTTTTGGAGCTAAAGCGATGGTACTTGTGTGCAGTAGCCACGATGCCTTTGATGTGATGAGTCATATTCCTGTGGTCGGTATCTATCCAAATTATCCTGATAAACAATATAAATTTGCTATATGGGAAGTGATAGACCGTTACTTGATACCTCGTATCAAGGTCTATTTTAGTGGTAAGCAACTCTTAGATCCAGATGCTCAAGTAGTGAAGAATGTGAAGAGTGAAGAACGAAGAGTGAAGAATTCAAATGCTGCGAGAGATGAAGGGGTGGCTCAGAAAGCTTTGAATTTTGATCCTGGTTTTGAACAGCTCCTTCAGATCTCAGAGGAAAAGCATATTCCTTTCTTTATTTATCTTCATCCTGAGGTGGGTGAGGTCATGAGCCGGAAATATAAGGAAGGTGGATTGATGATTATGGAATGGGCTAAATCTCATCACGTAAAATTGATTGATGGATTGAATGAGGGGGTCACTGTAGATATGTATCGCGATGTCATCCATCTGAATGAGAAAGGTCAGAGAAATCTGGCTAATTCTTTGAAAAAAATGATAAATAGATGAAGAAACTGATTCACTTACAACCGTTTATTCCTCATTATCGTGAGGAATTCTTTGACTTGTTAGGGAAGCGACTGAAACAGGGTGCTGTCAATGATATATCTCTGGAGCAGGAAATTTATACTTATGAAAAGACGAAAGATGTGAAGTCTGCTTCTTTTCAGATGAGTCATATTGTATGTAAACATATACCAAGCAAGCTTATCAAGGGGAAACTGCTGTTCTACAATCCATTCTCTCTGTTGGGCAAAGAGAATAAAGTCCTGGTACTGATGCTTCATTTTGCTCATCTCGGTACATGGATTCTCTTGTTAACTAAATGGTTGCATCACAAGAAAATCATTCTATGGGGTCAGGGTATTTCTGTTCGTCGCTATCTGAAAGAAGAGAAAAAGCCTGACTGGAAACTGAAATGGATGATAGCCTTAGCGGATGGTATCTGGTTCTACATGGATAAACAAAAGGATCAATGGCAAAAGTATTTTCCTGATAAACCTATGGTGGCTCTCTGTAATACTTTGTCTGGCGTTGATGAAATGACCAAGTATCAGCCTGATTTGACAAAAGATGAATTAAAGGCTAAATATGGAGTCAAGCAAGATGTTATCTTTATCTTCTGTGCCAGGTTTACTGCTGACCGCCGAGTAGATTTGCTTTTGGAAACGATCAAGCGATTGGATGATGAAAAGTATGGTTTTGTGATTATCGGTTCCGGTAAGTGCAAGCCTGACTTTTCTTCTTATGGTAATGTGTATGACTTTGGAGCTGTTTACGATACTGCCGTGAAATGCGAATTGTTTGCATTGGCTGATATTTATTTCCAACCAGGTTGGGTCGGATTGTCTATCGTTGAAGCGATGGCGTATGGTAAACCAATCTTTACTTTTGAACGTAGTGTTGAAACTTTACAATGCGTAGAATACTCGTATATAAAAAATGGAGAAAACGGATTGATATTCAAGGATATTGATGATTGTCTTCATAAAATCAATTCGCTTTCTGCTTGCGACATCAAACGAATGGGGGATAAATCAAGAGATGATGTGGCGAAGCATCTGACTATTGAACAGATGGTTGATAATGCTATGGTTGTTGTAGATAAAGTATGTAAGACTAAAAAACAGATATTGATATGAAAGATTTTAAAGATATTAAAGTAGCAGTAGCCGGAACAGGCTACGTAGGTCTGAGTATAGCAACCCTGTTATCTCAGCACCATCATGTAACAGCAGTAGATGTAATCCCAGAGAAGGTGGAGAAACTCAACAATAAGATTTCTCCAATCCAGGACGATTATATTGAGAAGTATTTGGCTGAAAAGCCATTGAACTTGACTGCAACTCTCGATGGCAAGTCTGCTTATGCTGATGCTGACTTCGTGGTGATTGCAGCACCAACCAACTACGACCCTGTGAAGAACTACTTCGATACAACCCATGTAGAAGAAGTAATAGACTTGGTATTGGAAGTAAATCCAGATGCAGTGATGGTCATCAAGAGTACTATCCCTGTAGGTTATACCCGCAACCTCTATTTGAAATATGCCAAGAAGGGAGTAAAGAAGTTCAACCTCCTCTTCTCTCCAGAATTCCTTCGTGAGAGCAAGGCACTCTACGACAATCTCTACCCAAGCCGTATTATCGTAGGCTATCCAAAGGTAATCGATCGCCCAGAGTTTGCAGAGGAGAATGAGGCTATCAATGCTGTGACAGATGTAGAGATGCTGAAAGAAGCTGCCAATACTTTTGCTGCACTCTTGCAGGAAGGTGCCATCAAGGAGAATATCGATACGCTTTTTATGGGTATGAAGGAAGCTGAAGCTGTTAAGCTCTTTGCCAATACCTATCTGGCTTTGCGTGTAAGCTACTTCAATGAACTTGATACATACGCTGAGGTCAAAGGTCTTGATACCAAGGCTATCATTGAAGGTGTAGGTCTTGACCCACGTATCGGCATCCATTACAACAACCCAAGCTTCGGCTATGGTGGTTATTGCTTGCCAAAGGATACCAAGCAGCTTCTGGCAAACTATGCCGATGTTCCAGAGAATCTGATTGAGGCAATCGTAGAGAGTAACCGTACTCGAAAGGACTATATCGCAGATGCCGTACTCCAGAAGGCAGGTTACTATAGCTATGCTGATGATAACAGCTATGATGCAAGCAAGGAGCACAATTGTGTGATAGGTGTCTATCGCTTGACCATGAAATCTAACAGCGATAACTTCCGTCAGTCTGCCATTCAGGGCATCATGAAGCGTATCAAGGCAAAGGGTGCGGAGGTCATCATCTATGAGCCAACATTGGAAGAGGGCAGCACCTTCTTCGGTAGTAGAGTAGAGAACAACCTCGAAGCCTTTAAGACACAGAGCCATGCCATTATCGCCAATCGCTATGATGCTTGTCTGGATGATGTGAAGAATAAGGTTTATACACGAGATATTTTTAGAAGAGACTGATGAAAATCATTCATTATATTCCTAATATAGATCGAACCTGGGGTGGTACCTCTACTTATATGCAGGTTCTTGGCAAGGAATTAGGGAAGTTGGCAGAAGTGCATATCATCACTCATGCTTCTGAAAATCCATTGCCTATAGATAATTGTAAGATACATTATGTGTCTGGCTACAATCCTTTGAAAGGTAGTTTTAAAATTGAGGTTAACAAGCTCCTTGATGTATTGAAGCCTGACTTGGTACATGTAAACTGCTGCTGGATGCCAACTTGTTCTCTTGTTCAAAAAATGGCACAGAAGCGTAACATCAAAGTGGTTCTCACTCCTCACGGTATGTTGGAACCTTGGATTATCAAGCGTCATTACTGGACCCGTAAAGTACCAGCCTTGTTGCTATACCAGAGGACTGCCATCAAAAAGGCTGATTGCCTGCAGGCTACGGCGGAAAGTGAAAAGCAGAATCTCTTGAAGCTGGGTTATAACTCCAACATCAAGATTGTTAAACTCGGTATTGATGCTGAGAGTATCGCCATGAAAACTTCCTGGAAGAAGACCAAGCAACTGTTGTTCTTGTCAAGAGTGCATATAAAGAAGGGCATCAATTACCTGATTGAAGCTGCCGACATCCTTCGTGATGAATTACAGGGATATAAGATTCTTGTTGCAGGAGAAGGGGATGCTGATTATGTAGCCTCTCTCAAGCAGCTGATTATGGATAAAGGGCTTCAAGATATTATTCAACTGATAGGTGGTGTTTATGGCGACAAGAAATGGGAGCTGTTCCAGACATCTGATTTCTTTGTCCTTCCAACCCATTCCGAGAATTTTGGTTTAGCCATCGCAGAATCTCTTGCATCTGGTACGCCTGTCATAACCACCGTGGGTACTCCATGGAATGATCTCAATTCATCAAATTCCGGTGCCTGGATAGAGATTGGCACTCAGCCATTAGTAGAAACTTTGAGAAGATTCTTCTCATTATCTGATGAGGAATTGGAGACCATGGGCAAGAATGGCCGCAAACTCATCGAAACCAAATACTCTGCTAAGGTTATGGCAGAAGAAATGATGGAAGTATATCAATCAATGTAATATGGCTGTTAATGATGTAAGATTGGGAACTTTTGATGGTTCTGATTTTGATAAAGGTGCTGGATTTCTAAAGGCTACCTTATGGTATTTTGTGAATGCCCTGATAGTAAGAGCGTCATGGAATCCGTTTATGGGAATCAAGGTGGCTCTACTCCGTGCCTTTGGTGCGAAGATAGGCAAGGGCTTGGTCATCAAGAACAATGTCATCATCAAGTCACCTTGGAACTTGGTGATAGGTGATGATTGCTGGTTGGGTGAAAATTGCTGGATAGATAATCTTGATAAGGTTGTCATTGGCAGCAATGTATGTATCTCGCAAGGTGCCTTGCTCCTTACTGGCAATCATGACTATACTATCTCTTCTATGCCTTACCGCAATGCGCCAATAAAAATAGAGAGTGGGGCTTGGATAGGCGCCAAAACCACAGTATGCCCTGGTGTAACCGTTCATCGTAACGCCATTCTGACAGTAGGCAGCGTAGCTACGAAGGATATGGAGCAGAATGGTATATATCAAGGTAATCCTGCGGTGAAGATTAGAGAAAGAAAAATAAAAGAATGAACAATATCGTAGATTTAGCTTGTCAGTTAGAAGAAACGTGTAGGTTTTGTTATCCGCCAGAAAAGGAGCGAATCCTATATGCTACAGAAAACTTCTATGTAATGGCTTCTTTGGGTCCTATAGTTGAGGGCTATTTGTTGATTGTTTCTAAAAAGCATATTCCTGCTTGTGCTAATATTACAAATGAAATATTTCAAGAATATCTTGACTTAAAAGAGAAAGTAAAAGGTGTCTTGAATAAAGTATATGGCGCTTGCATCTTCTATGAACATGGAAAAACTGGATCTTGCGTGATAGGCAAGGATCATAGGCATTGTTTTCATGCTCATCTTCATTGTATTCCTGTTGAAGTCTGTATTTTCTGTATGTCTGTTATGACTTCTATAATAGCTACAGTTATTATAAATAGAGTAGTGAAGTTTAAGAAAAAGATTTTGAATTTATTTTACAAATGAAAGTTTCGATTATAACCAGTTGTTACAATCGTGAGAAGACGATTCGCGGTGCTGTAGAGAGTGTGTTGGCGCAGGATTATCCTGACATCGAGTATATCATCGTGGATGGTGCTTCCAAGGATCATTCTGTAGAGATTATCCGTGAGGCTATCGCAGGTCATGAGAATCAGGTAAAGTTTATCTCTGAGCCTGACCATGGTATGTATGAGGCTATCAACAAGGGCATCAGAATGGCGACGGGTGATGTGATTGCTCTCTGCCATTCGGATGATTTTATGTTTGCCAAGGATACGGTATCGCACGTTGTGAAGAAGATGGAGGAGACTGATTGCGACTTCCTCTATGCGGATGGTATCTTCGTGAATGAGCAGAATACTAATAAGGTGGTGAGAAAATGGATTGGTGGTAAGTATGCTCGCTGGAAGGTGAGATGTGGCTGGCTGCCATTGCATCCTACCTGCTATATCAAGCGTGAGGTGATGATGAAATGTGGTCTCTATGATGAGAGCTACAAGATTGCTGCTGATACCAATCTCCTGGTGAACTATCTGTATAACTGCCATCTGAAAGTGGCGTATCTCCCTGAGTTCGTAACGAGAATGAGAATGGGTGGCATGAGTACTGATTCTGCCAAGCGCAAGAAAATGTGGGATGAGGATATCAGGGTATATACCGGATATGGCTTCAAGCCCGTGACATTGACAAAGCTGATGAAAATGGCATGGAAAGTGCCGCAGTTCATTCAAGCGAAGTTCATGAAGTAGATTCGGGAATCCCAATGCTCCTTTAAAAAGGGCTTTCGAATCTACTCGGTGCTCGGAACCGCTACGCTCTAAGGTTGGCGGACCAAAGTGGTCTGCGCCATGTTTTGGTATATCACCATTACAGCGTAAGGTTTTAACACATTAAGTATTAACCTTTGCATCCGAATTCTAAAAAATCAGAATTATGGAAACAAAGGAATACTTCGAAAAGGTGATGCAGGACTTTAATAACGATATAAAATAACTTTTGGGATGTAAGTGGGTTTGACTAAAGAAACAGACCGATGTGAACGTGCGTTCATATCGGTCTGTTTCTGTTTATGCCCTTCTTGTCAAAACAGTTTGTAGGTGGTGCGTAGCACTTTGAACTCGGTTCGGCGGTTCAGCTGGTTGCAGATTTCCTGATGCTCCTTGCTCTGCTTCAGGATAAATTCTTCGTTGAGCACATCGCCTTCCTTGAGCCAAGGATACTTCACGGTGAGTTTCTTGCGCACATTCTTCGGCTTCTCCTTGCCGTAGCCCACAGGGGTGAGGCGCTCTTTCTCTATGCCGTGTTTTATCAGATAGTCTACTACCGATTGGGCGCGGCGCTGAGACAGATGCTTGTTATATTCGCTGTTTCCCTTGTAGTCGCAATGGGCGCTGAGTTCGATGGTAACGTGCGGGTTCTCTTGCAGCAACGTTACCAGCTGGTCGAGGGCTGTTGTACTGGCTTCGGTAAGGGTTGCCTTGTCGAAATCGTAGAAGATGTTGTCGATGAGTACAGGGGCTGTGATGGAAGCCAGCGGGAACTGGAGCACGTATTCCTTACTCTCTTTAGCCGAATCAACCCGAAGTTCTTCCTTGTGGTTGAGGTAGCCTTTGCAGGATGCCATCACCAGGTAGTCGACATGCGGATTGATAGGGAGGACAAACGAACCGTCGCCCTTGACGGATAGTTTCCTGTTCGTTCCGTCGTTGCCTACGATTCTGACCTCTGCGGCAGGCAGTTCATAACCGTCTTTCTCGTAAACCCATCCCTTCATTGTGGTAACAATCTCCGGATTCTCGAAGGAGTAGATATGATCGTAGCCTCTTCCGTCTTTTCTGTTAGAGCAGAAGAAACCCTGATTGTGGAGACCTTCGAAAGTCATTCCGAAGTCATCGGCTTCTGTATTCAGCGGATAGCCGGGGTGGGTGAGTTCATATTTCCGGGTGATGGAATTTACTTTGGCGATATAGATGTCGAGTCCGCCCATTCCCACATGACCGTTGCTGCTGAAGTAAAAGTCGCCGTTAGGGCGGAAGGTAGGGAACATCTCATCGCCTGGTGTGTTGATAGGTTCGCCCAGGTTCTCTACGCCGCCCAGTCCGGCAGGAGTGATGCGCACTCGCCAGATGTCGAGTCCGCCTTTTCCGCCCGGTATGTCTGATACGAAATAGAGCCATTCGCCGTCAGGGGAGATGGCTGGATGGGCAAAACAGCTGAGTGTATCTTTGCTGATTTCCAGATTCGTAGGCTTGCTCCAGGCTGCATCCGAGCGGTTGGAGGTTACTATCTGGGCTAAGCGGGGCGAAGTGGGATCGGTGGCACACTGGGTGAGGTACATCTGCTTGCCGTCTGGGGTAAAGCAGCATGCGCCCTCTTCGTAGTCGGTGTTGAGACCGGTTCCGATGGCTTCCGGCTTGCTCCATTTGCCTTTGTCGTTCTTTTCAGAGAAGAAAATGTCGGCAGATTTCGTTCCCGTCACTCCGTTCAGGTCGCTGCCCTGGGCTTCGTTGCGGGTTGAGGTAAAATAGAGCTGGCTGTAGTCATCGCTGAGGAACATCGGCGAATAGTCGTCTCTTCGGGAGTTGAAAACATCCATCCGCTTTACCTTGTACCGGCTTCCTTCCTTCTTCCAGACTGGGGCTTTCTGTGCTGATTCGAGTCCGTTCTTTACCAGCACGTTGTCGGGCATGGAATCGAGCAGGAATTCGAATTCCTTGGCAGACTGTCTGTAACTTCCGTTCTTCAGGAGAAGCCGTGCGTAAGCCAGGCGGTCGTTGAGGTCTGCCTGCTTGTATCGGATGGCATTGCTGTAGGCTGCCAGTGCCTTCGGCGTACTGTTGATTTTATCATAGCAGCGTGCCATCTTCAGAGCCACCTTGCCCCGGGCAGCCCGCTCTTTGGTAGGTGTCTTGGTGTACACCTTTTTATATTGGGTTGCCGCATCGTAGTATTCGCCTAAAGAAAGATGCTTGTCTGCTTTCTTCAGGTTCTGTTCAATGCCGCAACTTATCAGAAAGAGGCAGCTGATTGCTGTTATGATTTGATAAAATCTTATTTGTTTCATATTGATTTACATCTGCGAGAATGGCTGACGATATTGGCAGCCTGCCTTCCAGTTGCTGCAGCCATAGGCGGTCTTGCCCTTGATGATGACGCCCTTGCCGCAGAGCGGACATGGTTTGCCAACCATTGGGTCGGCAGCTGGAGCCGGCTGAGCAGGGGCATTCTGAGAATCTGTATTCTGTGCTGCTGCCTTATCGGCTTTCTTGGCTGGAGCCTTTCGGGCAGCCGGTTTCTTGGCAGCCGGTTTCTTCTTGAGGTCTTCCTCTGTCATGATGGTCACTCTCCGGTTGCTGTTGTCTGACAACACATCGATGACTATCTTGTTGATCTGTTCTTTCAGTCCGTTGATGAAGTCGGCAGGATCGTAGGTCTTGTGCTCGATGTCGCGGAGTTTCTTCTCCCAGATACCGGTCAGTTCGCAACTCTTCAGCAGTTCCTCATGGATGGTGTCAATGAGTTCGATGCCTGTCGGGGTTGCCATCAGATTCTTGCGCTGGCGACGGATGTAGTGGCGCTTGAAGAGGGTCTCGATGATGCCGGCACGGGAGGATGGTCGGCCGATTCCGTTCTCCTTCAATGCTGCACGAAGTTCTTCGTCTTCTACGAATTTTCCGGCTGTCTCCATCGCACGCAGCAGGGTTGCCTCGGTATAATACTTAGGTGGCGTGGTCCATTTCTCCGTCAGGGTAGGCTGATGTTCTCCCGATTCGCCTTTTGTGAAGGATGGGAGGGTTCTTTCTTCTACCACTTCCTTCTTGGCACCATTTCCTGAGTCTGCATTTCCGTTGGCGTTATCTGAAGCATCATCGTCATCTGCATTCTTTACATCCTTGGCATAGACTACTCGCCAGCCCGGTTCGAGAATCTCCTTACCGCTTACCTTGAACTCTATCTTCTCCGGTTTCGATCCGTCTTCGTTGATGACTTCGCCCAAAACGGTGGTGGTGGAGAATTTACAGTCCGGATAGAACACGCTGATAAAGCGCTTGGCGATGAGATCATAGACATTCGCCTCCATATCGGTGAGTCCGGTTGGCGGAACTCCGGTTGGGATGATGGCGTGGTGATCGGTTACCTTGCTGTTATCGAATACCTTCTTGCTCTTCGGCAACTTCTTGCCGGTGGCTGCGAGTTGCTGGATGAGTGGGAGGTATTTCTGCTGACTGGCTATCTTTGCCTGGCTCACACCGTTCAGAATCTGCGGACATTTCGGATAGATATCGTCGGTCAGGAACTGGGTATCTACACGAGGATAAGTGGTGTACTTCTTCTCGTAGAGACTCTGGATGAGCTTCAGCGTAATATCGGCAGAGTAGGCAAACTTCTTGTTGCAATCCACCTGCAGTGAGGTGAGGTCGTAGAGATGAGGTGGCGCCTCGTTTCCCTTTTTCTTGCTTACATCCGTAACGGTGAAGGGTTTGCCGGCGATGGTGCTGAAAGCCTTCTCGCCTTCCTCCTTGCTGGTAAACTTGCCGCTGGTGGCGGTAAACTGGGTGTCGCGGTAGATGGTGGCGAGTACCCAGTAAGGTTCGGAAACGAAGTTGTCGATTTCCTTCTGGCGGTTTACGATGAGGGCAAGGGTAGGGGTCTGCACCCGGCCGATGCTGAGCACCTGTCGGTTCTGACCGTATTTCAATGTATAAAGTCGGGTGGCGTTCATACCGAGAATCCAGTCGCCGATGGCACGGGAAAGTCCGGCAAGATAGAGTGACTGATATTCCCCCTGGTCTTTCAGTTCCTGGAAGCCCTGCTTGATGGCTTCATCGGTCATGGAAGAAATCCACAATCTCTTGACGGGGCATTTCGCCTGCGCTTTCTGCATCACCCATCTCTGGATAAGCTCTCCTTCCTGTCCGGCGTCACCGCAGTTGATGATGCTGTCGGCAGCCTGCATCAGTTTCTCGATGGTAGCAAACTGCTTCTTGATGCCTTCATCGTTGATGAGCTTGATACCGAATCGCTGTGGAATCATCGGCAACGCCGAAAGGCTCCAATGTTTCCACATCGGAGTATAATCATCCGGTTCCTTCAGCTCACAAAGGTGGCCGAAGGTCCATGTTACTTGGTAACCATTACCTTCCATATAACCGTCGCGTGCCGTGGTAGCCCCGATGATTCGGGCGATATCCTTAGCCACACTCGGTTTCTCTGCTATACAAACTATCATGTTTTATTCTTATTTCTGTTTGCAAAGGTACAATAAAATAATGAGAAAGCCATCATTTCAGCTCCTTTTTCTCATGGCAGAGAATAAAAAAGCCCCGTAAGGCTTGGACCTTACAGGGCGTATTTTATATAAATCTGCGTGCGATTACTCGTACTCCTGCCAGCTCTTAATCTGAAGCTGATCCTGGCTCATTGTGCAGAATGCCTCGATGAAGGCGGAAGCCAGACGGGCATTGGTGAACAGAGGAATGTTGTGGTCGATGGCGCCACGACGGATTCTGTAGCCATTGGTCAACTCACGCTTGGTGTGATTCTTAGGGATGTTGACGATGAGGTCGAACTTGTGGTCGGCAATCATCTGCATCACGTTAGGAAGATCCTTTTGGTCCTCATCAGGCCATCCTACGGCTGTAGCCTTCACGTTGTTGTCGTTCAGGAACTTCGCTGTACCGGCTGTAGCATAGATGGTGTAACCGTTCTTCACCAGCGCCTGTGCAGCATCGAGCAGAGAAGCCTTCTCCTTGGCACCACCGCTTGAAAGCATGATGCCCTTGTCCTTAGAAGGAATCTTGTAGCCGGTAGCAATCAATGAGTTGAGCAATGCCTCTTCGAAAGTATCACCCATACAGCCTACCTCACCGGTAGAGCTCATATCCACACCCAAAACAGGGTCGGCGTTCTGCAAGCGGGCGAATGAGAACTGGGATGCCTTCACACCCATACGGTCGATATCGAAAGCAGACTTATCCGGTTTCTGATATGGAGCATCGAGCATGATGCGGGTAGCCGTTTCGATGAAGTTGCGCTTCAATACCTTGCTTACGAATGGGAACGAACGGGATGCACGGAGGTTACACTCGATTACCTTTACATCACGACCCTTAGCCAGGTACTGGATATTGAAAGGACCAGAGATGTTGAGCTCCTTGGCGATGGCACGTGAAATCTTCTTGATCTGACGGGCTGTAGCGAAGGAAATCTGCTGGGCAGGGAAGGTCATGGTGGCATCACCAGAGTGAACGCCTGCATACTCTACGTGCTCTGAAATACCATACTCTACAATCTCACCGTTCTGGGCAACACCATCGAACTCAATCTCGTTGGTCTCTGTCATAAACTGAGAGATAACTACTGGGTATTCCTTAGAAACCTCAGAAGCTGCCTCCAGGAAGCGACGCAACTCATCATCATCGTGGCAAACGTTCATGGCTGCACCGGAAAGAACGTAAGATGGACGAACGAGAACAGGATAGCCTACCTCGTCGATGAACTTCTGGACATCCTCCATTGATGTGAGGGCGCTCCACTTAGGCTGGTCGATACCCAACTTATCGAGCATGGCAGAGAACTTACCGCGGTTCTCGGCACGGTCGATGTTGACAGGAGATGTACCCAGAATTGGCACAGACTGGCGATGAAGCTTCATAGCCAGGTTGTTTGGAATCTGACCACCCACAGAAACAATCACACCACGTGGTGACTCCAGGTCGATGACATCGAGTACACGCTCGAATGAAAGCTCATCGAAGTAGAGACGGTCGCACATATCGTAGTCGGTAGATACGGTCTCCGGGTTGTAGTTGATCATGATTGACTTGTAACCCAACTTGCGGGCTGTATTGATGGCGTTTACTGAACACCAGTCGAACTCTACGGAAGAACCGATGCGGTAAGCACCCGAACCGAGAACGATGACAGACTTCTCGTTCTTGTAGTAGTTGATGTCATAACCCTCTACAGCGTATGTCATGTAGAGATAGTTGGTGAGGTCAGGATGCTCGCTTGCCACAGTAGGGATGCGCTTTACGGCAGGAAGAATGTTCAGCTTCTTGCGCAGGGCACGAACAGCCAGCACCTCCTTCTCCATGTTGGTATCTTTGGTCTTCAATACGAAGCGGCCAATCTGGAAGTCAGAGAAGCCCAATACCTTAGCCTCGCGCAATACCTCGGCAGGAATCTCCTCCAGAGTATTATATTCAGAAAGCTTGTGCTTGTAATCTACGATATTCTTCATGCGCTCGATGAACCAAGGATCAATCTTGGTCAACTCCTCGATGCGCTCGATTGTGTAACCTTCCTCCAAAGCCTGGGCGATGGCGAAGATACGGAGGTCGGTAGGGTTAGAAAGTTCCTCATCCAAGTTATTAAACTTGGTGTGGTCGTTGCCTACGAAACCGTGCATTCCCTGACCAATCATACGGAGACCCTTCTGGAGCATCTCCTCGAATGAACGGCCGATAGACATGATTTCGCCTACAGACTTCATGGAAGAACCAATCTTGCGGCTTACACCGGCAAATTTGGTAAGGTCCCAACGAGGAATCTTACAGATCATATAGTCGAGTGATGGAGCCACATAAGCTGAGTTAGGAGTACCCATCTCACCAATCTGGTCGAGCGTATAACCGAGGGCAATCTTGGCAGCAACGAAGGCGAGCGGATAACCGGTAGCCTTAGATGCGAGGGCAGAAGAACGGCTCAAGCGAGCATTGATCTCGATGATACGGTAGTCGTTGGTCTCAGCGTTGAAAGCATACTGGATGTTGCACTCACCCACGATGTTGAGGTGACGGACGCACTTCACGGCGATGTCCTGCAACATCTTCACCTGCTCGTCGGTAAGAGAACAGGTTGGGGCCACAACGATAGACTCACCTGTGTGAATACCCAGTGGGTCGAAGTTTTCCATAGAGGCAACGGTGAAGCAACGGTCGTTAGCATCACGGATGCACTCGAACTCAATCTCCTTCCATCCCTTCAGGCTCTCCTCAACAAGCACCTGAGGTGCGAAAGTGAAGGCAGATTCAGCAATCTCCTTAAACTCCTCTTCGGTCTTGCAGACACCAGAACCGAGACCACCCAGCGCGTAGGCAGAACGGATCATGATAGGGTAGCCGATGTTGCGTGCCGCAGCCACAGCCTCCTCCATGTTCTCGCAAGCGTGGCTTACTGGAACCTTGAGGTCAACCTTGTTAAGCTCCTTTACGAAGAGGTCGCGGTCTTCCGTGTTCATGATAGCCTCTACCGAAGTACCCAACACATCCACACCATACTCCTTGAGCACACCGTTGAGGTAAAGTTCTGTACCAACGTTCAAACCCGTCTGTCCACCCCAAGCCAGCATGATGCCGTCTGGGCGCTCCTTCTTGATAATTTCAGTTACAAAAAAAGGTGTCACCGGCAAGAAATAAACCTTGTCAGCAATACCTTCACTTGTCTGAATTGTAGCAACGTTTGGATTAATGAGGACGGAACTAATACCCTCCTCGCGCAAAGCCTTGAGAGCCTGCGAACCGGAATAGTCAAACTCACCTGCCTGGCCGATCTTCAAAGCACCGGAACCCAGAACGAGGACTTTCTTAAGCTGTTTCTTCATCATTAAATATAACTATAAGTTTGTTCTTTATATGTCTTGGTATTTATGTTTTTAGCAACTAAACTGCATTTGCGTTAGTTCACAAATGGTAGACACACTATTTCTAGATGCAAAGTTACGCTATTTATTTGATTATTCCAAATTTTCTGCAATTCTTTACAGTTAAATAACATCAAATCTCATAATTTCTTCCCTAAAATCTTTTATTATTACTATTTTTTTGTTACTTTTGCAGCGGCTTTTAGTCATGTATAAAAAGAATAAACAAATAGCAAACAAGATAAATATAACAACAATGAAAGTCGGATTATTCGTCCCTTGTTATGTGGATGCCCTTTACCCTGAAGCGGGTGTGGCTACATACAAGTTGCTTAAGCATTACGGACTAGACGTGGGTTATCCCGAAAAACAGACTTGCTGCGGCCAGCCAATGGCTAATGCCGGTTTTCAGGACAAGTCGGAGAAGGTCATAGAGACATTTGATGAGCTGTTCAAGGATTACGATTATATCGTAGCTCCTTCTGCCTCATGTGCTGCTTACGTAAAGGTGTATTATCCTAAAATCCTTGAGGGTAAGCACGAGTGTATTTCCTCAAAGAAAATCATGGATGTTGTGGAGTTCCTTCACGATGTGCTGAAGGTGGATCATGTGCCGGGCAAGTTCCCGCATGTGGTGAGTGTACACAACAGTTGCCACGGTGTGCGCGAACTGGGATTGTCATCTCCTTCTGAGCGCCACATCAAGCCTTTCAACAAAATCATTGACTTATTAAATATGGTGGAAGGTATTACCATCCACGAACCGGAGCGTAAGGATGAGTGCTGCGGATTCGGCGGTATGTTCTCTATTGAGGAACCTGCCGTTTCTACCCGTATGGGCGAGGACAAGATCAAGCGCCACATGGCTACAGGTGCTGAGTATGTAACGGGTCCGGATTCTTCCTGCCTGATGCACATGGCGGGAATCGCCAAGAAGGAGAAGATGCCGATCAAGTTTATTCATGTTGTTCAAATATTAGCTGCAGGACTATGAGTACAGAACATTCCAAGAGAGCTGCGAAGTTTACGCAGAATGTAGAGAAGACCACCTGGCACGATGCTACCTTCTGGTCTGTTCGTCAGAAAAGAGATAGAATGGCGCAGGGACTTCCTGAGTGGGAAGATCTCCGCGAGCATGCGTCTGAAATCAAGATGCACACGATTACCCATCTTGCCGATTATCTCGATATGTTTTCCAAGAATCTGGAGAGCCGCGGGGTAAAGGTTCACTGGGCAAAGGATGCGCAGGAATTCAATGAGATTGTGCTCGGTATTCTGAAAGACCATAACGTGAAGAAGATGGTGAAGTCGAAGTCGATGCTCACCGAGGAGTGCGAGATGAATCCTTATCTGGAGCAGCACGGCATTGACGTGGTAGAGACAGACCTGGGTGAGCGCATCATCCAGCTTCTGGGTCAGAAGCCTAGCCATATCGTGATGCCTGCCATCCACCTGAAGCGTGAGGAGGTAGGTAAGATGTTCGAGGAGAAGGGTATCTCCAAGGAAATCGGCAACTACGATCCTACTTACCTGACCCGCTGTGCCCGTCATCATCTCCGCGACCAGTTTATGGAAGCTGGAGCAGGTATGACCGGATGTAACTTCGGTGTGGCTGCTACCGGCGATTGCGTGGTTTGCACCAACGAGGGTAATGCGGATATGACTACTTCCATGCCTAAGCTCCATATCGTAGCGATGGGTATTGAGAAACTGGTTCCTGATTATAAGTCATTGGCTGTATTCCAGCGTCTGCTTTGCCGCTGCGGAACCGGTCAGCCTACCACCGCCTTCACTTCTCATTTCCGCCAGGCTCGTCCGGGTGCCGAGATGCATGTGGTGCTGGTGGATAATGGCAGAAGCGATATTCTCGCCGATAAGGACCACTGGCAGACTTTGAAATGTATGCGTTGCGGAGCCTGCATGAATACCTGTCCGGTTTATCGTCGTTCAGGCGGTTACAGTTACACCTATTTTATACCGGGTCCTATTGGTGTGAACCTGGGTATGCTGAAGAATCCTCAGAAGTACAGCGACAATGTTTCTGCCTGCACCTTGTGCTTGTCTTGCGACAATGTCTGTCCTTCCAAGGTAGGACCAGGTTCGCAGATTTACGTATGGCGCCAGAGTCTGGAGAAGTTGGGCAAGGCAGATCCTGTGAAGAAGGCGATGTCGAATGGTATGAAGTATCTCTTCGACCGTCCTGCGCTCTACACCACAGCCCTGAAGTTTGCTCCGCTTGTCAATCTGGTTCCTGAATGCTGTACGCACTTCAGCAATTGGAATGCCTGGGGCATCGGTCACGCCATGCCTGAGTTTGCCAAGAAGAGTTTTCATCAATTATGGAAGGAGGGAAAAGTAAAATGAAGAAAGAAGATTTCCTGAACAAGTTGCGCAAGAATACGCATGTTCAATTCGATATGCCTGCCGTAGATGTGAAGGGTATCCAGTATGAGGATACGCTGAAACAGTTTATTGAGATGACGGAATCGGTAGGTGGCCATGTGATAGAAGCGAAGGAGGGTGAGAGTCTGGATGAGCTGGTGAAGAAGGCTTATCCGGAAGCCAAGGTCTTTGCCTCTCATCTGCCAGAAATCACGATTGCCCAGAAGAATCCTGATACGGTGACTGAGGCTAATGACCTGAATGGTACTGATGTGGGTATTGTTCGTGGTGAAGTGGGTGTTGCCGAGAATGGCTGCGTCTGGATTCCTCAGACCATGAAGGAGAAAGCGGTGCTTTTCATCTCGGAATACCTTGTGATATTCCTCGAAAAAGAGAAGATTGTGAACAACATGCATGAGGCTTATGCCCGTATTGAGATGGATCCGAAGTATAATTTCGGTACTTTCATCAGTGGTCCTTCCAAGACTGCCGATATCGAGCAGGCTCTGGTTATGGGTGCGCAAGCTGCTCGTGGTGTGACAGTTATACTCTTGTAAAAGGCAGAAATCCCGAAACTCACTATCGTGTGAACTTCGGGATTTCTCTTTATACTGTCCATTCATAGGTGTCGTAAACCACGCCTCTTCCTCCGAAACCTTCTTTCTGGTAGATGAGGCTGGTGTTGAGCACCTTTCCTCCTTCTTCATTAGATGTTCCGAAATCGAAATAATCAAAATCCTTATACCTTATATTAATGAGATTCAGAAACAAAGCATCGAGTGCATGCGCCTTTTTTCCCTCTTCTGATGCGGAAATATACTGCGTATGAACCACTTTTCTGCTGATGTACAGAACGGTTCCGCCTAGCATCTTGCCAGATTCTTCTCGGGCAACATACAGTTTGATATTGTCAGGGAAAGATGTTTTCAGTCTGCTCATCTCTTGCAAGGTATGAACAGGATGAGCCTGATAGGTGTTCATCAGGTTTTCGGTTAAAATGCTCCAAAACGTTTCGTAATCCTCACTTTCTTCAATGAAGATTCCTTTTCCCAGGGCTTTCCTTGCGCCCGATTTTCTGATATTATACCATTTCAGCGGATGCTTCAGGTCGATGACAGCCGCAATGTTTCTGGCGCAGATTCGCGCCCGGCATTCCTTGAAGAGGGCATAGAGGTCTTCTTCGGCTGGCAGTTGCTGGTAAATCCAGGGTATCGGTTTGTAGATGCACTTGCGGAAACCTGCCTGCTTCAGGTATGTGTTGATGGCAACGAAAACCTGACAGATATTTTCTGCTGAGGCGTGTCCGGTAGTGAGCAGTCCGGCATAGGTGAGTCCCTGATGAGAATAGAAAACATCTCCGTCCTCATTGGCAGGGAGTAAGGCATAGAGCTTGTTGTTGTGGAAAATCATGAGCGAATGGTCATGGAAACGGTCGCTGTGATAATCCATGTAGGAGCGGTTGAGAAGGAAGGTGGCGTTGCGTGCATGTTCTACATAGGCATTCCAGACTTCCTTGTCTGCATCGTTGTATTTTCTGATCTCAAACATGATTTTTAGCTTTATTGATTCTCGGTCTTTGAGAGACTAGGACTTTGGGATGAACTGATGAATCTGAGATATTCGTCATATTCGCGTATGTAGTCTTCTTCCTCAAACTTGTGGGAAGCCAGAACCAGACACAATGAGCCGGAAGAGAAATCATCCAGTGTTCGCCAGATATTGACATCTACGAACAGTCCCTCCCAAGGGTGGTTAAGATGATAGGTCTTCTTCTGTTCTCCATTATCCAGTGTTACCGAAAAGGAACCGCTGGCTGCTATGATGAATTCCTGGCATTTCTTGTGAGCATGGCCACCGCGACTTTCTCCGCCCGGAACATCATAGATCCAGTAGGTACGGGCAATGGCAAAGGGAATATGCGTCTCTCCCTCTGCCACTGTCAGGTTGCCTCTAGGGTCGAATATCTTGGGTAATGTGATAATTCTTCCTAATTCTTTCATGTCTATTTCTTCATGTATGGGTCGGTTCCCAATACAGTCTTTGCCAGACGCTTTGCCTTGTCGCGGAGCTGGTTGAGGTCATCGCCCTTCTCGCCGTAGCAGAGTACGACGCCCATGCGGCGGCCTACGTGAGCCTCTGGCTTGCCGAAGATACGGATGCGGGTATGGTCTTCCTTCAGCGCATCGAGCATATTGTAGTTTAATGGCTCGGTGCTTTCCTCTGGCGAGAGGATGACGGCAGAACAGCCGATGTGCTCCAGATGGATTCCGGCGATAGGCAAGCCCATCACGGCACGGAAGTGGAGCTCAAACTCGCTCAGGTTGGTGGTGTGACCAAGGGTTACCATACCTGTATCGTGTGGACGAGGACTCAACTCAGAGAAGATAACCTCGCCCTGCTTGCTCAGGAAGAACTCTACGCCCCAGAGACCGGAACCTGTCAATGCCTTGGTTACTTCGCCGGCAATGTGCTCAGCCTTCTTCAAAGCCTCTTCAGGAATCTGGAATGGCTGCCAACTCTCGCGGTAGTCGCCGCCCTTCTGTACGTGGCCGATAGGTGGACAGAAGAGGGTAGGACCGTCTTTCTGGGTGACGGTGAGCAGGGTGAACTCAGAATCGAAGTCGATAAATTCCTCGATGATTACTTCCTTCACGTCGCCACGACCTTCTTCCATTGCCTCCTTGTAAGCCTCCTTCAGTTCATCATCGTTGTGAACATAGCTCTGACCATGGCCGCTTGAACTCATCAGAGGTTTCACTACGCATGGGAAACCGATTTCATCGGCAGCGTTCTTAAACTCCTCGAAGGTCTTGGCATAGAAATACTTGGCGGTGCGCAGACCCAGTTCCTTGGCGGCAAGGTCGCGGATGGCACGGCGGTTCATGGTGTAGTTTACGGCACGGGCAGAAGGCACAACCTGGATGCCCTCCTTCTCGAAGTCGAAGAGTCGCTCGGTGCGGATAGCTTCAATCTCAGGCACGATGATGTCTGGGTGATGTTTCTCTACCACTGCGGTCAATGCGTCGCCATCGAGCATCGAGAACACTTCTCGCTCGTCGGCTACCTGCATGGCTGGTGCATTGTCATACTTGTCGCAAGCGATGACGTACTGTCCTGCTCGCTTTGCGGCGATGGTAAATTCTTTGCCCAGTTCGCCTGAGCCCAAAAGCATAATCTTCTTCATTTATATGATGTTTTATATTTTATGTCCCTAAAATTAATCCCTAATCACTACTAATTAATCACTAAGTCCGAACTTCTTTCTGATAAATTCTGCGATAAACTTCTCTGTTTCTTCGATTCCCAGATGGCTGCTGTTGATGCAGAGGTCGTAGCTCTCGCTGTGTCCCCACTTCTTGCCTGTATAGTAATCGTAGTAAGAGGCGCGCTGCTCCTCGTGGCTTTCGATGAACTTGCGGGCGGAGGCTCTGTCGATGTCCTTTCGCTTGCACACTGCCTTAATGCGGTCGTCGATATTGGCGGTGATGAAGATATTAATCACATTCTTGTAATCACGCAGCACATAGTCGGCGGTTCTGCCCACGAACACGCAGTTGCCCTCATCGGCAGCCTTTCTGATAGCGTCGCTCTGGAACTTGTACAGACCTTCCTGCGAGAAGTCGTTGTGATAGAAATTGTTATCGCTCAGGAAGGGCAGATGGGTATGGAAGAGAGACTTGAAGAATCCCTTCTGCTCATCGTTCTGCTCGAAGAATTTCTCAGAGAATCCACTCTCCTTGGCGGCAAGATTCAGCAGCTCACGGTCGTAACATTTGCAACCGAAATCCTCCGCCAGCTTCTCGGCGATGATATGCCCGCCGCTACCTATCTGGCGACCTACGTTTATGATAATCTTATTCATAATCTTTAGTTTGTAGTTTATAATTTATAGCATGAACCGCCTATGGCAATCTTGCTAAACGGCTAAGCCCTATTAACTATTAACTTTTAGCTGTTCTTGGTGTTGTCTTTTCAGCTTGTTCATGTACCACATCATTACGACTCCGGCGATGACTGCGGCAGCGAAGTCGGAGATAGGCATACTGTACCATACTCCATCAATGTCCCATATCATCGGCAGGAAAGCCAGGAGCGGCAGAAGGATGAGCAACTGTCTCGACAAGGAGAGGAAGATACTGATCTTCACCTTTCCGATGCACTGGAAGAAGTTGGTGATAACCATCTGGAACCCGATGACCGGGAAGCAGAACATCACTACTCTGATCGCCTTAATGCCCAAGTCTATCAGTTGCTTATCGGTTGTAAACAGTCGTGCGCAGTAGTAAGGCAGGAACATCGCTATCAGCCAGCCCGTTACCATGATGGCGGTGGCGGCGATGATGCTCAGGCTCAGTACGCGAATCAGTCGGTCCAGTTTCTGGGCTCCATAGTTGTATCCGGCTATAGGCTGCATTCCCTGGTTTACGCCAAACACGAACATCACGAACACCATCGCAATACCATTGGCTATTCCGTAGGCTCCCACGGAGAGGTCGCCTCCGAACCGCACCAGCTGGTTGTTGATGAAGATGACGATGATGCAGGCGCACACGTTCATCAGAAAAGGCGAAATGCCGATGGCAAGGATATTATCCACGAGTTTCCTCTTCAGTTTGTAGATGCCTTTCTTGAAGTGGAGCAGCTCATTCTTGTTGCTGAAGAGCTTGATTTGCCACATCAGCGCCATCAACTGCGAAAGGATGGTGGCGATGGCGGCTCCCTGTATTCCCCATTTGAAGACGAGGATGAAGAGGGCATCCAGTATCACGTTCATCACCACCGTGAAGATGGTGGCGTACATCGCCTGCTTGGGTTTGCTCGCTGCTCGGAGCAGAGCATTCATACCGAAATACATGTGGCTCACCACATTGCCCAGCAGGATGATGACCATATACTCATGGGCATAGATGAGCGTCTGGTCGCTGGCTCCGAAGAATCTCAGGATAGGGTCGAGGAAGAGCAGACAGATGATGCTCAATCCGATACCGATGATGAGATTCAGAGAAATTGTGTTACCCAGAATGTTTTGCGCTGTGGCATAGTCTTTTTGTCCCAGCTTCACGCTGATGGCAGTAGATGCTCCTACGCCCACACCGGCTCCGAAAGCGGCGGTGAGGTTCATGAAGGGGAAGGTGATGGCGAGACCTGAGATGGCCATGGCTCCCACACCCTGACCGATGAATACTCGGTCAACGATGTTGTAGAGTGAGGCGGCGGTCATCGCAATCATCGCTGGCAAGGCATACTGAACGAGCAGCTTGCCCACCGGCTTCGTACCTAATTCTAATGTCGCTTGTTTATTTTCCATTTATATCTGTTTTTTCCTCATAGCCGCTCGCCCTGCTTTTTTCAGAATGCAATTGCAGCGGCTACTTGTCTGCAAAAGTACAAAAAATATCTGATACCTTATTATATATATGAGAAAAACTTGCATTTCATGATAAAAACTTCCCTTTTCCTTTGGTGTTTTCGTACAATTTCTGTACTTTTGCACTTCAGAATAAACAATTCAACTCATTAACAAATGCAATACAAAAATATTGCAGCAACAACAATAACAAACCGGACTACCGATATAATGATGAAAAAATTTTTGATGCTTTATGCATTTTTAATGACCGCTCTTTCTTTGTTTGCTCGCGAAGACAGGGTTAGCAATTTTGAGCAACTGATGCGGTTGCCCCGCATCGCCGAAACCGATATGGTGTCGTATCCGGGAGGCAAGTGTATGATGTATCGTCTTTATCTCAGAGACAAAGACCTCAGTCACACTCCCTTCTCGGTAAGTCGCCCTGCAGATTTTCTCTCTCCCCGTTCCATAGAGCGCAGAAAGAGGCAGAATCTGCCCATCGATGTTACCGATCTGCCTGTGGCTCCTGCTTATGAGCAGGCTGTAAGCGAGGCAGGCATCGAGATTGTGGGCAAAAGCAAGTGGAACAATACCCTGCTGGTCCGCATTCATAAGGAGAAGGAACTACGGAAACTGGATGAACTCGATTTCATCACCCGGAAGATGAAGGTCTTCTCTGCTCCCGATTCTGTCAGTCAGCGCGTCAGAAGTAGCGTTCGCAGGGGATTGAACGATTGGACTGGTGGAGTAGGCGAATATGGTGCTGCCGATGCGCAGATCCAGTCGCTCAACGGCAAGCGGCTGCATAGAACCGGACATTTGGGCAAAGAAATGATGATTGCTGTCTTCGACGGCGGATTCATGAATGTGGATAAGATTCCGGCGCTGCATAATATCAGATTGGCGGGCATTAGGGACTTTGTGGTTCCTCAATCCAAGAATATTTTCGCCGAGATGGAGCATGGAACGATGGTGCTTTCTACGATGGCTGCCAACGAACCCGAAAGATTCGTGGGGGTGGCACCTGAGGCTCAATATCTGCTGGTGCGCTGTGAAGATGAGCGCACAGAGAGTCTGGCAGAAGAGGATTACTGGGCTTTTGCGGCTGAATATGCTGATAGTTGCGGCGTGGATGTCATCAACTCTTCGTTAGGCTATCATGGCTTCGATGATGCGTCTACCAACCATCATTATTATGAGCAGGACGGTAATTCTACCCTCATCTCCCGCACCGCTTCGATGTGTGCTGACAAGGGAATCATCTGTGTCAATTCTGCAGGAAACGACGGAATGGGAAGCTGGAAGAAAATCAATTTCCCTGCCGATGCACGCAATATCCTTACTGTGGGCAGCGTAAACGAAATGGGCGAGAATGCGGCTTTCAGTGCCGTGGGACCTACTGCTGACGGCAGAATCAAGCCTGATGTGATGGCTTACGGAAGTCCTACCTGTGTGATTACGGGCCGTGGAAATATCATCAATGATAACGGAACGTCTTTCTCTTCTCCGCTCATTGCCGGAATGGTAGCGTGTCTCTGGCAGGCTTTGCCTCAGAAGACGGCTAAGCAGATTATGAAACTCGTGAGATTGGCTGGTAATAATCAGCATCATCCCGATAATGTATTCGGATATGGTGTGCCCGATTTCTGGAAGGCTTATCAGACGGGGAAAGCGATCAAGTAGTTAATAGTTGATAGTTTATAGTTAATAGGGCAAACTTGCTCTGCTAGCTATAAACTTTCAACTATAAACTGTAAACTTTAAACAGTAAACAGCATGGAACGACTTCGATTATCACTTTTTGAATTAAACTCCATGGTCCGTGAGGTCATTTCGATGTCCTTGCCCGACAGCTATTGGGTGGAAGCGGAACTCTCCGAGGCTCGCGAGGGCTACGGCGGGCACTGCTATCTGGAACTCATCGAGAAGGATGAGCGGTCTAATACGCCCATTGCCAAGGCGCATGCCTCCTGCTGGCGAAACCGATGGATGTTCATCAAACCGAATTTCGAGCGCATCACCGGACAGCGCATTCATGCCGGAATGAAAGTACTGCTCAAGGTACACGCGCAGTTTCATGAGAACTATGGCTTCTCCTTGATAGTAGATGATATTGACCCTAACTATACGATGGGCGATATGGCGCGCAAGCGGCTGGAAATCATCAATACGCTGAAAGCAGAGGGCGTATTCGAACTGCAGAAGGAGTTGGTGCTCCCGATGTTCTGCCAGCGCATCGCCGTCATTTCCAGCGCTACGGCAGCAGGTTATGGTGATTTCTGCAACCAGCTTGCCGATAACGATTATGGTCTGCAGTTTCAAACCCGCCTCTTTCCGGCTACGATGCAGGGCGAGGGGGTAGAGCAGAGTGTGATAGCTGCTCTCGACAGTATCAATGCCGAATGGGAACAGTTTGACTGCGTAGTCATCATCCGAGGCGGTGGCGCTACGAGCGATCTCTCTGGTTTCGACACCCTGGCGCTTGCCGAGAATGTGGCAAACTTCCCGCTGCCTATCATCACGGGAATAGGACATGAAAGGGACGAGAGTGTGCTGGATATGATTTCTTTCCAGCGTGTAAAGACACCGACAGCCGCTGCCGCCTTCCTCGTTAATCATCTTACTGAGGTTTATGCCCGTGTGGTGAATGCGCAAGAGGCTATCGTGCAGAATGTGAAGCACCGTCTGCAGGTGGAGAAGATGAGGCTCGACAGATTGAGCAACACGATTCCTGTTCAGTTTTCGCTGGTGAAGACGAAGCAGGGAGCCTATCTCGACCGCTTGATGAGCCGTTTAAGCACAAATGTCCAGTCGAAACTATCGGAAGCCCAGCGCCATTTCGAGATTCTTTCTCAGAATATTCAGCCGATATTGGAAAGGAAGATGCTCAACGAGAGTCATCGTCTGCAGCTTCTTTCCCAGCGCATTCAGGCACAAGACCCCGAATTGTTGCTGAAACGTGGCTACAGCATCACGCTGAAAGATGGCAAAAGTATCCGTTCTGTCTCGCAACTGAAGTCTGGCGACATCATCGAAACGAGGTTTGCCGAGGGCAGCGTGAAGGCAAAAGTTGAATAATAGTTTATAATTTATAGTTAATAGTTTATAGCAATCTAGCTAAACGGCGAAGCCGCTATAAACTATTAACTCTTAACTAAAATAGGATTATGGAAAAAGAAGACATGAAATACGAACAAGCCGTAAGAGAGCTTGAAGAAATCGTAGAAAGAATGGAGAATGATGAACTCGATATTGATCAGCTCTCCGAGCAGTTGAAACGTGCCAAAACTTTGGTGAAACTCTGTAAAGACAAACTCACCAAGACTGATGAGGAAATCAAGAAACTCCTCAGCGAGGATTGATTTACGATAAGCAGAAACTTGTTGGAAATTGTAGAAGAAAGTTGAATTTTCGCACACGGATCTCACGGATTTTGGCTCCTTCGGAGTTTTGGCTGTGAGGCTTAGTGAGTACCGTCGCTTGCAACGAAGAAGATCCGTGTGCGACTTAAATACCATCCGTAAATATGATACTTAGGCATCGTAACTATCTTGTTTACTGCCGGGGGGGAACTAGGGTGAGTAGGAAATCGCTTTTTCTGGGAGTCTATATATATACTATATCTTTCCTATAGTAAACGAACCTTTACATAAGGAAACTCTTAGAAAGTACTCTCCCCTTACTTACCCTACCCACCCGTAGAAGGGCAGGTCGGGGGCGGTATCCTGCTGCGAATAGTCATCCTCTGCTCTTGGCGATGAAGCCGGTGAAGGGTGAACCCCGATGCCAACCTTTGGCGTTAATAATGTGTTAAAAACACCCCATAACCCATTATAATAGAGATTCTTATATTTCTAGCATGCGCTGTATATACAAAGTTCTTTTTACTAGGGTTCACCCCAGAGCCGAAAAGGTGAATGCTTGGGGCAAGTGTTCACCCCGCTGTTCACCATTTGGTAACTATCGGCAAAGATACGACAAAAGGCTTCCTGTTTTATTTCAAGCAATGTTCGTTCATTGGCATTGGGGGTGTTGCATTATCCACTTCCTGTAAGAGGGTGTGTCATAAGTCTGGATAATAGTTGGTGTATAACAGTTGACTACCGCATGCACAACAGGTGTTGTGCATGCGTATATCAGCTGTTATGCAAGCGCACAACAGCTGTTGTGCGACCGAAGATACTGACTGTCTCAACAACATATCCTATCTCTTCCAACAACTTATTCTGTCTCTTCCAACAACATATCCTATCTCTTCAAGCAACATATTCTATCTCTTTCAACAAATAGAAGAGGGTGAATCATAAACTTATGACACAGCCTCTTTCAATTTGACTTGAATAGAACGCAAATCAGCGTTTTACATGGTAAAGGTCTTGAAAATCCCTCACTCTGAGGAATTTCCGAACGCATATCAAGGCTAAGCCTATCTACAACCTTTGCACCCCACTTGTATTGTTTCTGCTTCTCGCAAATGTCCTCGCCCAAACTCCAGTAGAATTTGAGCATTTCCGTATTCACTTTGACAGCAGCTTTTAGTTGTGCCATGCGGAAACGTTTCTTCAGGTCAGACAATCACTTCACATAGTTCTTGTCTGCCATGAAGGAGTCGCTATTCACGAACTGCGGTATATTATCTTTATTTTTCATATCATTACCTTTTTTGAAATCCTTAGTTTCCTTTATATCAGAAAGTGTTTCTTCAATATCTTCAAATTGTAGGCAACTGGCTCTGTATGTTTTCAGGCATGAGCTTAGACATCTTTCTTGTAATTGTGCAACAAGTTATTGCACATTTACTTCGTCTAATTTGGCAACAGCTTGTTGTCAAATTGTAAGTTGCTCATTATAAAACTGATACCATTGTCTGATATACTTCAAGTTTCTGTATGAAAGCCCTTTCATATCTGGGAACTCTGCCACAACTTGTGGAAAGTTTACTCTAACAATCCCAACTCTTTCAGATAGCCCTCAATCTCCTTGTCAAGGTCAGCACGTTTGGCCTCCAGGTCCTTGATTGCCACGTAGTTTGTTTGCAACTTCTCAAAGTTTGTCAAGAATTTTTTGTTGTAATTCTTCGCTCATATCGTTATTTCTTTTTTATATTCAATGATTCACTGACATTGATATATTTTTCGTCTTTATCTGTTATATACTGATGGCTGTACTTTCCTTTTCCCTCATTTAGGATTATTACACCATTCCAAAAGGATGTCGGACTTATGGCATAGCTTGGGTCTAAACAGAATATTTTCTTGACACCGTCTTTTTGTTTTCTTCATACCCAATAGCAAGTACAGCATGAGCGCCACCTTTAAAAGACAGAGCGGTAATCAAAGGCGTGTCGCTATCTATTGCAGTCCTAAGTTCTTCTACAAAAGAAGTTTGGTCTGATAAAGATGCTGTATATTGAAGAGGCGAAGATGTAACCTCTTTAGCAAAAGAATGGGATAGCTTTTCTTTTATTTCGGAAAAATAAAATCCATCACGGCACAGTCCTTCTGTCACAAAGAACTCTTTGAAAAGTCTCCCTTTTGCGGTATTTCCCTTAAATGTTGTTTTCAAGTTGACAACTTGATTACGAGTAAGAACCTTTAGTATGAGCAGGTTCATCATCATGGAATATACGGCACAAGCCCCATCCATTTCTCCTTGTTGTAAATGGATAGGTTGCCACTTGCGGTTAAATACGCTAACACCCGAAGCCGTTATATCTAAATCTTTAATAGTCTTGATCATTGTCACTTTGTTATTCCCAACTGCCAAGACTCTCGGTAGATATAGACCTTGACTTTACTGTGGATTGCGACCGAGAATCCATGCTCTCCATTTGCCAAGAAGTGAATAATGAGATTCTACGCTATATGGAGTCGGATGGTTCTCGAATCTGGTGCTGTGCTCGTCATCAATGATGCTTTTCTCTTATTCTTCTGCCAGTTCTTTCATCGCATCGTTTAATGTGTTGAAAAGAACGTTGATGTTTTCTTCTTCATTCTTGCATGCCTCCTTGAAGAGGGCAACAGGATCTTCGGTGCTGCTCTTGAGTGGAGTCTCGTTGAGCAGGATGTTGACATTGTTCAGCAACATGCCGTGAAGGGTAGGCATGTGGAGCTGGTGTTGTTCGCCCTCCTTGCTGCCACACTTCAAGCCTGCGGCGTATGCCTTCACGATGATGCGGACCAGGAGATGGATTGCCATCGGCTCGTCGGCGAGACTGATGAGAATGCCGTGGGTATAATCGCGTACATGCTCTTCAAGAGTGGTAAACTTGCCTTGCAGAAGCCAGGTGAAGTTGCGCTTGTATTCTGATTCCATCGCTTTGTACAACTGGTTCGATTTGCAGGCTATGCGCAGGTAGTCGAGCATGGTTGGCTCAAAGGTCGGGTCAGCCTGTTTCATGCTGTCGAAGTTCTTCTTCATGCGCTCGTTGGCTTCCTCGGCAGTCTTGTAGTTGAGGCGTACCAGGGTAGAGAACATGATGTCGAAGAAGTATTGGTTTACCTCGCCATAGTGCTCCAGCATCATCTGCTTGATCTGTTTCGGGTCGTTCTTCTTGCTGAAGTCATTGCCTTCGATGGTAGCATCGATGATGCCACGTGCGTAAGCTTCGAAGAAACCTCTTACAAATGCAGCTACTGCCTGATAACTGTTGATTCTTTTGCTCATTTCTTGTCTGTGTTTATTGGTCTGTTCCTGTTTGGGAATAACAGCTTCTTATTCAAAAGTCTTAAATTCATACCCCTGTTCCATGAGCCATTCTATGGCCTGAGGGAGTGCTGTCTTCAGCTTTTCAATGCTCTTCAGCGAGTCGTGGAAGGTGATGATGCTGCCATTGCGGGCATATCGCTTCACATTGTTCACCACATCTTCTGCCGTCATCCATTTGGAATAGTCGCGCGTCACCACGTCCCACATGATGACCTTGTAAGTGCGGTGCAGCCACCAATACTCACTTGGTCGCATCCAGCCGTGAGGTGGACGGAAGAGATGGGCATGGATGATATCGTTCGCCTTATTGGTGTTGAGCACGTAGGAGATGACGCGGTGCTTGAAGGCACCGATATGATTGAATGTATGGTTGCCAACCTGATGACCCTCTGCCACAATCTGGTTGTAGAGGTCATGATGGCGCAATACATTCTCGCCTACCATAAAGAAAGTAGCCTTGATATTGTACTTTCTCAGGGTCTCTAAGATGAATGGAGTTGACTCTGGAATTGGACCGTCATCAAATGTAAGATAGACAGAATGGTCTTTCTTGTCCATTCTCCAGATGGCCTTTGGATATAACCATCTGAGCCATTTGGCTGGTTGCTCTATGAACATGGATAAAACAGGTTTATATGAATAATGAAAAGTTTGGTGTCGTGTTTCGCGACACCAAACTTTTTTCTATTTTTTACTGATTGCCTTCCGGCATTCTGCCACCTCTGCCATGATAGAGACGGTAGAGGTTGTTGAGCTGCTTCTCATACTTCTGCTCCAACTGTGGACTCACCATTCCGGCAGCCTCGCAGATGCTCTGCATGATCATAATCTGACGGATGCAGTCGTGCTCTGCCTGGAGGAAACGGTCGTTTGGCAGCGAGAGATAGTAGTTGAGGTATTGTGAAGCATTCTTCCATACCGCTTCTATATATTCCTTGCCCTTGGCTTTCTGACCGGTCATCAGCCAGCCGCGAGCCATATCCAAGCCACCGCTCATGTAGTCGAGCGTAACATTGTAGGCAGGAATCTCGGTATCAGCCTTCTTCAGGATGTTGATAGCCTTCTGCTTCTTGCCTTCGGCGATGAGCTGGAGGGCTGTCTGGGCGAGCAGGCGACGGTGGGTATAACACATACGCATGGTTGTCTCGTCGATGTAGAGTCCCTTCTGCTTCAGGTTGCCGAACTTGAATCGGGTCATGATGTTGTGATAAGCCTTCTCTGTATCGAAGTTCTTGGCACCTGGCTTGTTGGTGGTGAACGGAGTGATACGGTTCACAAGTCCCTCCTGTACGAAGTTGTCACCGAGGTTCATATAGTTCTCTTCGCCTACGGTGAGTGCTACGTAGAGCGGACGGGTCCAGTTGCACTGTGCCAGCATTTCGAGCATCATGAGGTCGTTCTTGTAGAGTGCGCTCTTGCCGGCAAGAGAGATGACCATCTTGTCTGGAATAGAATCTGATGCCATCATCATGCCGCTCTTCTTTACAGCCTCCTTGTCGATTGTGACATAGAGGGTATCCGTAGGGATGAAGTGCATGTCAGGGTTCTTGCTGCGTACCCAGTTCTTCAGGATGTTCTTGAGCTCGAACGGTTCGTCACCAAACTGCTTCTTGGCATTCTCTGGATCCTGCTTGTAGAAGTCGAGAATCTGCTTCTTTGCCTCAGGTTCAACAGATACATATTCGTTGGTACCTGAACAGAAGTCGAGACGTGGCCAGGTGATTGGCACAGATGGTGAGTTGTATGCAGGACGCATCATCTGGTCGATATACCAGTCGGTCTGCAGGTAGCTCAGGTTACATACGCGGGCATCTGTTCCTACGCCTTCTACCTCCTGGTTGTACCAGAGTGGGAAGGTATCGTTATCACCATTGGTAAAGATGATAGGGTTTCCCTTCTCCTGGAGTGACATCAGGTAGTTCTGACCGAAGTCACGGCAGGTGTAACGGTTTGAGCGGTCGTGATCATCCCAGGTCTGTGATGCCATCTGGATAGGTACGAGAAGTGTGATGACTGCTACGATGGCTGTTACAGCAGTACCGCTGAGCTTCATCTTGCGCTTCAGGATGTCGATGATGGCGAGTACGCCGAGACCGCACCAGATAGCGTATGCATAGAATGAACCGGCGTAAGCATAGTCACGCTCACGTGGCTGCATAGGTGTCTGATTCAGGTAGATGACGATGGCAAGACCTGTCATGAAGAACAGGAAGAATACAATCCAGAACTGCTGGATTCCGATAGGGAGGAGCACTTCCTCTTCCTTGCCGTTCTTCATTACCTTCTTCTTGCGGGTATACCAAGCCTGCCAGAAAAGTCCGATGAGACCGAGAATCAGCGGCATGCAATAGAATACATTGTGCCCCTTGTTCTCCTTCAGGTCGTCTGGCAATTTGCTCTGGTCGCCATAGAGTGAATCATCAATGAATGAGAAACCGGTAATCCAGTTGCCGTGCTCTGGCTCACCATTGCCCTGGATGTCGTTCTGACGGCCGGCAAAGTTCCACATGAAGTAGCGCCAGTACATGAAGTTGCACTGGTAAGAGAGGAAGAAGCGGATGTTGTCAAACTGTGACGGCATCTTCACCATGATACTTTCTCCGCAGCGGTCGTAAGGAATCTCTGTGCCTTCTACACCGCCCATCCAGTCTTCGTATGCCTGGGCATGATCCGAACTGTACATACGAGGGAAGAGCATGTTCTGGGCATAGATATACTTATTCTTGTGACTTACTACGAAGTAAGAGTCCTTCTCATCAGCCGAAGCTTTCTCCTTGCGCTGGTAAACCGGTGCGCCTTCTTTCATGACAGGCTTGCACATGTTGCCGTCTACTTCGAGGGCTACCTGTGATGTATAAGCCTGGCCATAGAACAGAGGGCGGTCGCCATACTGGTCGCGGCTCAGATAACTTCCCAGGGTAAAGATGTCCTCAGGAGAGTTCTGGTCCATAGGAGGGTTGGCAGAAGAACGGATTACGATGAGTGCGTAGCTGGAATAACCAATCATCAGCATCAGCATGCAGAGCAAGGCTGTATTCTTGACGCGTGCTGAGATGAGCGGCAGGAGCTGCATCTTCTTCTTGGCGATGCCTGTAGATTCGTCAACGCCTGTTACTACCTCCTGCTTGCGCTTGTAGCCGAGTACGAACCAGAGAATAACCAGCACGATGATGCCGGTAATGGCAGCAGTCCAGCCATATCCGTAGAATGGGATGCCGAGCATGCCGAAGCCGAGAACAAAGGCGATATTCTGCTTCTTCTCGTTCTTCTCAGAAGCATGGCAGGTTTCGTAGATACCCCAGATAACTGAGGCTACGAGACAGATGATGTATACGATTTCACCGGTATTGAACGGACAGCCGAGAGTGTTGACAAAGAACAGTTCGAACCAGCCGCCTACGGTGATGATACCTGGAACCACACCATACAGTACGGCTACCACTACGAGGAATGAAAGGAACAGCGCCAGGAGCGAGCCCTTGAGGTTGGCATGTGGCACCTTCTTGTAGTAATAAACCAATACGATGGCTGGGATACAGAGCAGGTTGAGCAGGTGGACACCGATACTCAAACCGGTCATATAGGCGATGAGCACAAGCCAACGATCGCTATGAGGCTCGTCAGCATGGTCTTCCCACTTCAGGATGAGCCAGAATACCACAGCGGTAAAGGCAGAAGAGAACGCATAAACCTCACCCTCGACAGCTGAGAACCAGAAGGTATCGCTGAAGGTGTAGATGAGTGCGCCCACCATACCGGATGCCTCGATGGCAATCAGCTTGCTGGTAGTCAGTTCTTTCCAGTCGCTGATGACGAGTCGGCGAGCCAGGTGGGTGATGGTCCAGAAGAGGAACATGATACAGACGGCGCTCAGTAGGGCGCTCATCGTATTTACCATCTTGGCTACCTGGGTAGTGTCGCTGGCGAAATGTGTGAAGAAATTGCCTAAAAGCATGAAGAATGGTGCCCCAGGTGGGTGACCGATCTCCTGCTTGTAAGCAGTCGTAATAAACTCAGGACAGTCCCAGAAGCTGGCTGTCGGTTCAATTGTGGAACAATAAGTGAACGCCGCAATGATGAATGCGACCCATCCGAAGATATTGTCCACTAATCTGTACTGTTTCATTATTGTTTAAACTTTAATGTATTATATTTCTTTCTGAATGCTTTCTCTGTTTCTGAATGCTTTCTCTGTGCCTTTCAAAAAGGCACATTCCAATTGCAAAGATAATAAAAAGATGAGATAATATGGATTTTTGCACCTGTTTTTTAGGCATTATTATATAATAAGCCTATACATTTAAGAAATGCTCTTCCAGTTTCTCTCTCGGCATATCTGCCGTATCGTGGTAGTGGAGATGATGATTTACGCAGGCGATGTGCTTTACGTTATTGAGCACTTCGGCTACATCATGGCTTACGATGATAATGGCGCACTCCCGGTTGATCTGTTCCAGCATCTCGTACATCTGCTTCTGGAAACGGCGGTCGATGTAGGTGTTGGGCTCATCCAGTATCACTACATCGGGTTTCGAAACAATGGCGCGGGCGAGGAGTACTCGCTGCAGTTGTCCGCCGCTCAAGGCTGCGATATGGCGGTCTTTCAACTCCGTGAGCTGCATCTGTTCCAGACAGTCGAGTACCTGCTGGTGCTGTGCCTGGGTGTATCTGGAAAAGAGGCTCTTGGTCTTGCTGAGGCCGGAGAGTACCACTTCATAGACGGAGATAGGGAACTGTTTGTCGAGATGATTGTATTGGGGCAGATATCCCATGCTGATTTCCCTTACTTCCTCTCCGTCTTTATAAAAGCGGATGCTGCCGTCTGTGGGTTTCATCAGTCCCAGAATAAGGCGCATGAGGGTTGTCTTGCCACCACCGTTGGGACCGATGATGCCAAGATAATCGTCTTTGTAGACGGTGAGGTTGATATCGTGGAGCACCTCCTTGCCTTCATAGCCTGCAGAAAGATACTCGATTTTTATGATTGGAGTCATATTATTGTAGTTTTTACTTCCCAACAACGATTTTCTTGCCTTGTACCGCTGCTGCCGCTTCCTGCATCGCCCAGTTCCAGTCGCCCTGCAATGGATTGATATCCATTGGCTTGGTGTGGCTCTCGTTGATGAAGGTTGTGGTGTTGCGGTTGGCAAATTCTGCTTGAATCAGGCAGAACTTGATCTTTTCTTTTCTGGCTCTCTCGATGAGGCTCTTCAGCTGGGCGGCACTCGGCTCCCTGCCTTCTTCCTCTATGGCAAGCTGCTCCAGCTGGTAATCACGGGCAAAGTAGGTGAGGATAGGGTGATAGATCACAAACTTGCGTACCATCTCCGGATTATCCTTGAAACTCTTTCTGATGATGCTGTCCTGCCTGTCGATGCTGCAGAGCAACTGCTGATAGTTTTTCTGAAAGAAAGTCTTGTTTTCCGGTTCCAGTTGGCAGAGTGCCTTGAAGATGTTGCTGGAGATGATGCGGGCGTTTTTGCAACTCATCCATACATGCGGGTCGGTATTGCCGCCTGGTGTCTTGGCAGGCGTGATGCCTGTGGAGGTATCTATCACCTTCATGTCAGGAGCGTTGTCCTGCAGCTTCTTCATCCAGGTCTGTTCGAAACCGATGCTTCCCACTTTCAGATAGAGGGCACTCCTGGAGAGTTCCATCATCTGCTGGGCATAAGGCTCGTAAGTTTCTGGATTGTTGCCGTTGGATACCATCACGTTGACATCCACCTTATCTCCGGCAATCTTATCAACGAAAAACTTGTAGGGAGGGATAGTTACGGTAACAGCAGGTTTGCCATCGCTGTTGGCGACAGATTCCTTTCCGTTACTTTCTGCGGTGTGGCCTTTCTGCTGGCTGCCTTTACAGCCCGCGAAAGCCACGCATAATATAATAAGGTATAAATACTTTCTCATAAGCAGTCAATCTATATGAATCAATTCTTTGTTTTCTTTGCAGCTTGTTTAAAAGATGAAACTGAGTCCGTAAACCAGCAGTACATATCTCAACACCTTTCCGATGGTGATGCTGATGACAGAAATCACGATGTTGGCTCTCGTCAGTCCCAAAACGATGGTGATGGCACTTCCCAACAGGGGCAGGAAGGCAAAGAATCCCATCCAGGCTCCTCTGTCGGCCATGAAATGCTGAGCCTTGTCAAGACTCTCTTTCTTTACATGCAGATATTTCTCTATCCATTCCAGCTTGCCCATCCGTCCTACGCCATAGTTGAACATAGAACCGAGCACATTGCCGATGCTTCCATACAGTACGAGCTGGATAGGTTCCAGTCCGGCAGCCTGTAAGCCCGACATGACCACCTCGCTGCTGAAGGGAAAGAAACTGCCGGCAAGGAAGGCTGATACCAGCATGCCCCAGTAGCCCCAGCTCATTAAGAAATCTATAATCCAACTCATAGTAATATGCTCTCTGGTACGAGTATGTTGTAAGCCATGATAAGTACCAGCATGATGAGCAGCAGGATGAAGGATATGTTGGTAAACTTACCTCTGGTGAATGTGATGAAATGGGCGATAAGCGGTGCTGTATTCACAATCAGGATGCCGCCCAGTTCCTGTATATATTGAGGCTGGAGGACGATGAAGATGATGCAGGCAACCGATATCATGATAAACGTTTCGTAGATCATGCGGGTTCGTATCTTATCGCCGTAGCTGGTGCGTATGAAGTGGATGGAACCGATGATGGTGAGCAGGATAACGAAACTCAGGTCCAGTACCTGATGGTCGGTAACCTGCGAATAATCAAAGAGTTCGCTGTAGTTGATGAATTCGCAGAAATGGTCAGCCAGCCCCTGTATGTTGTCGGTATAGAAGAAATAACCGGCTGCAAACCAATAGGGCACGATGAGACCTACTAGTGTTGCAAAGAATGTCTTTACGCTAAACGAGAGGGTAAACACCATCATCATAATCCACAGGATAGGCATGAAATAGCCTATCTGCACGAAAACCATCGATGCCAGACCGATGCAGGCAAAGGCGTAGAAAGTCCAGCCTGTTGAGCGTTTATCCTGATAGCAATTCCAGATAATGAGATAAAAGGCGATGAAACACATCGTCACAATACTGCTTTTTAAAGAGGGGTGGGAGAGTCCTGTCATCGTCAGTAATGCCAGAAAACTGCAGGATACCATTCGGCTGTAGGTACGCATCAGGGCATTACGGTTGTTCAGTTCCACCATCAGCAGGGTAGACATGGCTGTAAAAGCAAATTCTACCCAGATATTGGATACCAATAAACCTACTGCAACCCAAACCAGCGTGGCAAGGGTTGCAGTAATAGGTAAAGAGTAGCGGCTAGCCGCTACTTTATTTTGAAAAGTTTTCTTTCTTAACATCTAATTCAACATTAAAAAACTAAAGGTCCTGTCCGATATCAGAACGGAAGTACTTGTCGGTGAACTGGATCTTCTGTGCCTCAGCAAAGCTCTTCTTCAAGGCTTCTTCCTTGTCCTTGCCGTAGCTGCTTACGCAGATGACACGACCACCGTTGGTTACTACCTGACCATCCTTCATGGCTGTACCGGAGTGGAATACTACCGAACCTTCTACATCGTCGATGCCCTGGATAGGATAACCCTTCTTGTAAGCCTCAGGATAACCGCCGCTTACGAGCATCACGCAGACTGCAGCACGCTCGTCAAACTCGATGCTGCGCTTGTCCAAATCGCCTGCTGCTACACCTTCGAAGAGATCCACGATGTCACTCTTCAGACGGAGCATCACGCTCTCAGTCTCTGGATCACCCATACGGCAGTTGTACTCGATAACCATAGGCTCGCCTTCTACATTGATCAGACCGAAGAAGATGAATCCCTTATAGTCGATGTTCTCCTCAGCAAGTCCCTCTACGGTAGGACGGATGATGCGCTCGTCAACCTTCTGCATCCACTCCTTGGTAGCGAATGGTACAGGGGTAACGCTACCCATACCGCCGGTGTTCAGACCGGTATCGTGCTCGCCGATGCGCTTGTAATCCTTAGCTTCAGGCAGAATCTTGTAGTTCTTGCCGTCGGTCAATACGAATACAGAGCACTCAATGCCGCTGAGGAATTCCTCGATGACTACGCGTGCAGAAGCGTTGCCGAACATACCGCCGAGCATCTCCTTGAACTCTTTCTTAGCCTCTTCCAGGGTAGGAAGGATGAGAACGCCCTTACCGGCGCACAAACCGTCAGCCTTCAATACATAAGGAGCCTTCAGTGTCTCCAGGAATTTCAAGCCTTCCTCTACGTGCTCGCCGTCGAAAGTCTCATACTGGGCAGTAGGGATGTTGTGGCGCTTCATGAACTTCTTGGCGAAGTCCTTGCTGCCTTCCAATACGGCGCCAGCCTTTGATGGACCGATGACAGGGATGTTCTGGGTGCGAGGATCGTTCTTGAAGTCATCGTAAACACCCTTTACCAATGGGTCTTCCGGACCAACTACCACCATATCAACGCCATTTTCTACTGTGAAGTTCTTGAGCGCCTCAAAGTCGTCTGCCTTGATATCTACGTTCTCGCCGACATTCTGTGTACCGGCATTACCAGGAGCGATGAAGAGTTTCTCACACTTCTCGCTCTGAGCGATTTTCCATGCTAAGGCGTGCTCGCGGCCACCGCCTCCTAACAATAAAATTTTCATTTGCTGTAAGTTATTGTTTGTTATTTGATGTAGAAGTAAACTCCCCTTTTTCGGGGGATGTTTACTCCTAGATATTTACTTGAGATAATCGAAGAAATAATTGCTGATGCGCTCATGCAGATGAGTGCTCTGATGACCTCTCATGTTGTGAGGCTCGCCAGGATAGACGAAGAAGTCTGGCTGGGTGCCTGCTGCGATGCAAGCCTTGAGGAAGGTGAGGCAGTGCTGTGGCACTACGGTCACATCGTTCAAGCCCTGGATAATCTGCAGCTTGCCCTTCAGGTTCTTTGCCTGATAGAGCAGAGAGGTCTTCCTGTAACCCTCTGGGTTGGTCTGTGGGGTGTCCATATAGCGCTCGCCATACATCACCTCGTACCAGTGCCAGTCGATAACCGGACCGCCTGCTACGCCTACCTTGAACACATCAGGGTGGTTGGTCATCAGCGAGATGGTCATGAATCCGCCGAAGCTCCAGCCGTGAACGCCAATCTTGTCAGCATCTACGTAAGGAAGCGTCTTCAGATATTCTACGCCCTTCATCTGGTCTTGCATCTCAATCTGTCCGAGTTGGCGGAAGGTAGCCTGCTCGAAAGCCTTGCCACGGTTCTCGCTTCCACGGTTGTCGAGGATGAAGAGCAGATAGCCCTTTTCTGCCATGTAGGTTTCCCAACCACGGCTAGAGTAGTTCCAGCGGGCATCTACGTTGTGGGCATGAGGTCCACCATATACATATATAATGGTAGGATACTTCTTGTTTGGATCGAAGTTTACCGGTTTCACCATTCTCCAGTAGAGGTCTGTTTCGCCATCGGCAGCCTTGATGGTACCGCAGCTGTACTCAGGCACATTGTAGCCCTTCCAAGGGTTCTCGGCAGTGAAGTAAGCGGTGCGCTTGCCGGTCTCGGTATTCACGAGGGCAATCTTGCGAGGCACGGTAGGAGTAGAGTAGTTGTCGAAGACATACTGTCCGTTCTCGCTCAAAGTGGCGCTGTGCCATCCCTTGCCGCAATCATCTACCAGCGTACGCTTGCCGGTTTTTGTGTCTACGGCAAAGATGTTTCTCTGGATAGGCGATTTCTCGTTGGATGCGATGATGATACTCTTGCGCTTGGTGTTGAAGCCGAGTACTTCCATCACTTCCCATTTGCCGGAAGTCAACTGCTTGATTTCGAGCGATTCTGTGTTGCTTGCCATGCGGCTTCCGTGCTTGCCCAGGGTGCAGAGATAGAGGTGGTTGTAGCCATCCTTGCGGCTCTGCATGATGAAACTGCTGCTGTCCCAAGGCAGGAACTGGATAGGGTGGCAAGGCTCCACGTATTTCTCATCGGTCTCGCGATAGAGTTCGCCTGTCTTCTCGCCGGTTTCTGCATTGTAGGCAGTCAGACGGCAGTCGTTCTGGTCGCGGTTCAGTTCGAACATATAGATGGTCTTGCTGTCCGGACTCCATGCGATGTTGGTAAAATAGCGGTCGGTTGGATCGCCAGCCTTCAGATAGACGGTCTTGCCGGTCATGCAGTCGAACACGCCTACGGTTACCTTGTGTGATGTCTCGCCTGTCATCGGATACTTGTCTGGTGCAGGAGTAGCAATGCAACTCTGTGTTTCAGGATGATTGAAACCGATTTCCGGGATGTCGACCTGCGGATAGTCGGTTACCATACTCTGGTCCATACGATAGAAGGCGAGCAGTTCGCCGTTCGGACTCCAGAAGGTTCCCTTGCTGATACCGAACTCATCGCGGTGAACACTCTGTCCATAAACAATTTCGCGGCTTCCGTCCTTTGAGAGCTGGAAATCGTGAGATTTCTTCTCTTTTGTCAAGGCGTTGCTGGTTACATCGAAGGTACGCACATAGAGGTTGCTGCCCTTCAGATAGGCGAAGGCGTTCTGCTGGGCATTAGCCTCCAGGAGGTTCTCGCCGTCAGCAAAATCCATCTCGCTCAGCAGCTTATGCTTCTTGAAGTCTATGGTATAAGTCTTGCTGCCGTTGCTCACCATCACGATGTTCTTGCCTGCAAACGGGAACAGAGCATTGTAGAGGGCTCTTACCTTGATGTCTTTGGTAGGAGCAATCCACTGGTTGATGTCATTGATGCCGAAGAGTTTGGTCTCCTTGCCTGTCGTCTTGTTGACGAGATAGCAAGCATCCACATCCTGGCGAACGAGTTCATTGCCCCACCAGGTGCACCAGCGATTCTTGGCTACCATGTTACGATAGTTGTTGCCGCCGAAGTTCAGGTCTTCCAATGTAAAGGTTTTCTCGCCTTTCTGAGCAGGAACCACGCCCTGAGCCTGTAAGTCGGTTGCATTCATAGCCATCATAATCATAGCAGCAAAAGATAATTTATAAATTGAATTCTTCAGATTCATTATTTTCTTTACTTTATCGGGTTTAACACCCATGCGTCGTGAAACACGACGTATGGGTAGTATGTCTCTTTAATCCTCGTCGTCGAAGTCAACGCTGAAGTTCTTCTTGCCTCCGCGCTTGCCTCCGAAATCACGGCCACCACGTTTGTCGCCTTTCTCGAAACGCTTTCCGTCGCGCTTGCTACCGAAGTCACGGCCACCCTTGCGGTCGCTCTTGAAGCTGCGGCTGCCACGCTTGTCATCGTCGTCATCATTGCGTCGACCGCCACCGATACGTGAACGACCGCCCTTATGGAACTCAGCACGCTTCTTCTCGAAGTCTTCCAGACGGTGAGTATGGAACTTGAAAGAACGGATATCGTCCTCCTCGTTTTCAGTCTCCTCGCTTACACGCTTCTTGAATTCACGCTCCTTCTTGAAACGGTGCTTCTGAGCCATCTCGCTCTTCTCGCGCTCAGTCTTCACAATACCGCCTTCAGAACGGAAGTCCTTCATCTTGCCGTCGAACATCACATACTTGCGGAATTCGCACTCCAAGCTTCCGTTGAATACAGGAATCTTGATAGATGGTTTCAGACCAATCTGCTCGAAGCACTCCTCGCGGTAGCTCAATACCCAAGCCTCGTTGCCGGCAAAAGCCTTCTTGAAGCGCTCACCTATCATCTTGTAGGTGTTCAGGAGGTTAGGGGTAGAGATGCGCTCACCGTATGGAGGGTTCATCACGATGATGCTCTTCTCGGCTGGCTGGGTGAAGTCCTTGAAATCAGCCTGTGAGATGGTGATGTCCTTGCTGAGACCGGCAGCACGAACGTTGAGATTAGCTGTATTGACAGCCTTCATGTCAACATCGTAACCATAGATATGGTGCTCGAACTCGCGCTCCTGAGAGTCGTCGTTATAAATCGTATCGAAGAGATCCTGGTCGAAATCGTTCCACTTCTCGAAGGCAAACTCCTTGCGGAATACACCTGGAGAGATGTTTCGGGCGATGAGGGCAGCTTCGATGGCGATGGTACCTGAACCACACATCGGGTCGATGAAATCGCATTCGCCCTTCCAGCCGGTCATCAGAATCATACCTGCAGCGAGAACCTCGTTCAGAGGAGCCTCTACCTGCTCCTGGCGGTAGCCACGGCGGTGCAGACTCTCACCACTCGAATCGAGACTCAAGGTGGCATTGTCTTCTGCAATGTGGATGTTGAGGCGGATATCCGGGTTAGATACGCTGATATTTGGACGTGTACCCTGCTTCTCGCGGAACCAGTCAACAATCGCATCCTTTACCTTGTAGGTTACGAAGCGTGAGTTGCGGAACTCCTCTGAGTAGACTACTGAGTCAACAGAGAAAGTCTTCTTCACGTCTAAGATGTCATCCCACTTGATCTTCTGAATCTGATCATACACCTCTTCAGCGCTTCTAGCCTTGAAGTGCTTGATAGGCTTTAAGATACGGATGGCTGTGTGCAACTGGAAGTTAGCACGATACATCATTTCCTTGTCGCCTGTGAAAGACACCATGCGGCGACCGATCTGTACATTATTGGCACCCAACTGGGTGAGCTCTTCAGCCAAGACAGGCTCGAGGCCCATGAAGGTCTTGGCAATGAGTTCAAATTCCTGTTCCATTATTGAATTCTATATCTAATAAACTTTGTTTTTCTTTTTTATATTTCTTTGTTTTCGGTTTCATATCCTTGGTAACCCATACGTTGGCTCCCACTACGCAGCCTTCTCCGATGGTGATGCGACCGAGGATGGTGGCATTGGCGTAGACGATGACATCATTTTCGAGGATAGGGTGGCGAGGGATTCCCTTGATAGGATTGCCGTCCTTATCGAGAGGGAAACTCTTGGCTCCAAGGGTTACACCCTGGTAGAGTTTCACATTGTCGCCGATGATGCAGGTAGCTCCAATTACCACACCCGTACCGTGGTCGATGGTGAAGTGCTTGCCGATGGTAGCCTCCGGGTTGATATCAATACCGGTTTCCGAATGCGCCAGTTCGGTCATCATTCTCGGAATGAGCGGCACTCCCAGTTCGTGCAGCACGTGAGCGATGCGGTAGTTGGTAATCGCCTTGATGACCGGGTAGCAGGAGATGATTTCTCCGTGGCTCATGGCAGCCGGGTCGCCCTCGTAGGCAGCCTCTACATCAGTAGCCAGAATCTTGCGCAGTCTCGGGAATTCCATGATTGCCTTGGCTGCAATCACGCCTGCCTTGGCACGCTGGTGCTGCAGTTCAGCCTGGGTTTCCGTTTCGCAGTCGTTGGCGAAGCAGAGACCGGCGAGAATCTGCTCTGACAGCATCTCATAGAGTTTCTCTACTCTTACTCCAATATGATATTTGATGGTTGAGATATTTACCGAAGAATTGCCGAAATATCCCGGAAAGAGGATAGAACGGGACAAACTGATGATTTCTTCGAGCGCCTTGCCCGAAGGAAGTGGATTCCCGTCTCGATGCTGATGGAAGAGACCCTTCAAAGATTCTGCGCTCGAAAGCTCCTCGATGGTCTCTGTCAGCTGATGAGTTAATGTATCTTTACTCATTTTCTTAATGTCTCAATAAAATTTGAGTGCAAAGATACGATTATTTTCTTGAATGACAAAGAAATAGCTACGGTTTTTTGTATTTTTTAGAGTGATTTTTTGAGGGATGAAAGACGGAAAGACCCATATACGGTGTTTTGCCGTACATGGGTCTGGCTTGTCTTATTTTGCGATGCTGTCCAGGAAGAGGAGCAGTCGGTTGGTGACGTTTACCTCTGAAACACCGGAATCGAAGTCGAGCGATACGAGGTTGAGCATTGGGAAACGGTCGTGGAGACGTTTCTCGATGCCCTTGGAAATCACGTGGTTAGCGATGCAACCGAAAGGCTGGAGCGAGATGATGTTGTTCACGCCATCACGGATGTAACCTACGATGTCGGCAGGCAGAAGCCAGCCTTCGCCAAACTGGGCTGCGAGCGAAACCAGTCCCTGTACGTCCTTCGCATCATCATAGATATTGGTGAACGGACGGAAGTAGCGGAACTTGCCGGCTGCCTTGTTTACCTGGCGCAATCTTCTGCCTATCAGCGCCTGATAAGCGCCCTTGATGATGAAATCGGGCACTTTGGTGCAACTCAGCCGCATGTGTTTCTGTATCTCCACGTTCACAAATTCCTGCAGGAAGAAAGGAGCAAGCAGAGGCGGAACCACCTCTATGCCGCGCGAGATGATGTTCTGCTCCAGGAACTGGTGGGCGAAAGGATTGAACTTCAGGAAGATTTCGCCTACGATTCCTACCTTCGGCAGTTCTCTGTCGAGGGTCATCTGGTTGAATTCTTCGGCTGCCTGTTCCAGGAGTCGGATGAGTTCTTTGGCTGAATTCTGGGCGATAGGTCCGTCTATCAGCTGCATGTATTTATCGCGCAACTCTCTGGCAATGCCCGGTTTACGCTCTCTTACGATGCAGGCATTGTACATCTCGTTGATTGCATCGCCATAGAAAATGGCGGTAACGATAATCTGACTGTATTTCAGCCAAGGCACATTGAAACCGTCCTGCTCGTTATAGTCTTGCTTGTCGTCTGTTGAGCCTGATGCTTCGCCTGTTGAGGCTGTTACACCGAGTGTGAGCAGCGGAATGTCCTGGAATCCATTGGAAATCATCGCACGCTTGATGAGACCAGCGTAGTTGGTTGCGCGACACTGGCCGCCCGTTTGACTCATCACTACTGCTGTATTGTTCAGGTCGTATCTGCCTGATTTCAAGGCTTTGATGATGTCGCCGACGATGAGTGTAGCCGGATAGCAGACTTCGTTGTTGGCAAACTTCAAGCCGAGTTCGGCGCTTACCTCATTGCTCATCGGAAGAACCTCAACATCATAGCCTATCAGTTTCAGGATAGGCGGAATGATAGGGGTGAGGTATTCGGTCATGAAAGGAGCGAGAATCTTGCGATGAATGTCCTGCTTGGTGAATACCTTGGTCTGTTGTAAATGTTGAGTGTTGAGTGTTGAATTGGCTTTCCCTTCGGCCGCCGAACATTGTTTCTTCACTCTTCGTTCTTCACTCTTCACTTCCTTTACTCCCTTCAGGCTTTCTATGAGCGAGCGGACACGGAGTTTCAGTGAGCCGATATTGCTCACATCATCTATCTTCAACAGCGTGAAAGGCTTGTTGTGGCGCTTCATGATGTCGCGAATCTCGTCCTGGATAAAACTGTCAGGACCGCAGCCGAAGCTGGTCATCTGGACGAAATGAACCTCATCGCCCTGTTCTGCAGCCCATTGCGCTGCCTTCAGAATGCGGTTCATATACGCCCATTGCTTCACGAGATAAGTCTCTGGCTGACAGTTGTATGCTTCGTTGTTGTCCTGGCTGGCTAATGCTGCCTCATTTCTTTCTGCCGCCAGATCCTCCAAATTGAAGTCTTTGAAATCTGCAAAGAGATTACCCCGGGCGATGTCTTCGCTGATGACGTTGACTCCCAGATTGGCTATCATCTCGCTCAGCTTGTGCTGAATCAGCGGGTCTGTATGATAAGGACGGCCCGCCAGCAGAATCGTAAGTCCCTTGTTTGACTTCAGAATCTCCCAGCCCTGTTTCTTAATCTCAGCTGCATATACTGCCTGAGCATAGAGGGCCTCTCTCAGCGCTTTACGGGCAGTCTTCTTGCTTACTCCCAGTTGCTTGAGATAATCGGTAATCTGCTTTTCCAGCGCCTTAGGCTGGGCAAAGTTGATGACGGGCGTATCGATCGGTTTCTTCAGATTGATGACCGACTTGATGACATCGCTGTAGCCCGAAACGACCGGACAGTTGAAACTGTTCAGCGTATTTTTCGGGTCGTCATTATGTTCATAAACCACGTATGGCATGAGGATGCGGTCTACTTTCGGGTTCTCGTTGAGTTCCTTCAGATGACTGTGAGCCAGTTTAGCCGGGAAGCAGATATTGTCGCTCATCACCGTATTCAAGGCTCCTTCATACTGGCTGAAAGTGGAATCGGAAGAGAGAATCACGCCCAATCCTGCTGCCCGGAGCAGCGCATTCCAGAACGGATATTCCTCGTACATGTTGAGGATGCGAGGAATGCCTACTTTGACGTTGTGTTTTGCAACTTCAAGTGGGTTAACTTCTTCTCTATCAAATAGTAAACTATATTTGTATTCGTAGATATTTTTGCCTTTTATCCCGTTTGCTCCCTTGTTGTTAAACACACGCTCACACTTGTTTCCGGAGTAGAATCGGTTGCCGCCGGCAAAGGTGTAGCGGGAAACATAACAATGGTTTTCGCAGCCTTTGCATTGCAGTTGTTTGGTTTCAAAATGAGCCAGATTCTGGAGATCATCGATGGATCTTGATGAGGCAGGGTGCTCGTCTTCTGCAGATGTGCGATGCTTGTAATCTGCCGCCGCATGAAGGGCACAACCGTAGGCGCCCATCAGTTCCGGCATGTTGCTTCGTGCCACTTCGGTATGGGTGAGCAACTCAAATGCTCTTACCACCGCATCGTTTCTCATCGTACCTCCCTGCACAACGATTTTGCCTCCAAGGTTCTCATTACCATGGAGTTTCAATACCTTATACAGACAGTTCTTGATGACCGAATAAGAGATTCCGGCAGAAATATCAGCTACAGATGCGCCCTCTCTGAGCACCTGTTTTACCTTCGAGTTCATGAAGACGGTGCAGCGGGTTCCCAGGTCGCAGGGAGCCTTCGACTGGCAGGCGAGTTGGGCAAAATCGCCTACAGAATAACCCATGTTGTTGGCAAAGGTCTGGATAAATGTTCCGCAGCCCGAACTGCACGCCTCGTTGAGTTCCATGCGCACCACAGCCCCTTTCTCCACGAAGATAGCCTTCATGTCCTGTCCGCCGATGTCCAGGATAAAACTCACGTCGGGCATGAGTGAGGCAGCCGCTCTTTCGTGCGCCATTGTTTCGATAATGCCGCTGTCGAGGCCGAAAGCCGCCTTGATAAGTTCTTCGCCGTAGCCTGTAGAGCAGGAGCCTACGATTTCCAGTTCAGCGCCTCGCAATGCAGCTTCCTGCTTCAGGGCGTTCAGTCCATCCGCTACTGCCTTGATCGGATTTCCCAGATTCAGGCGGTAATTTGTAAAGACAATATCTCCCGTAGGCGTCTCCGCATTCACCCTTACCGCAACAATCTTCGTCGTAGTAGAGCCCGAGTCAATACCAATCACAACCTGCTGTTTTCCTTTATTCAGCGGTTGGGTTTCGGTAGCGAATTTCGCCTTTGATTTGAGCCATTCCTGGTGCTCTTTCTCGTTTTTGAACAGAGGCAGCAGACTGCTGGTCCATTCCGTTTGTATTTCTTTTTTCATCCGGCTTCTGAGAACAGATACTGAGGCTGCAGAATCTGCCGATTTAGCCCGGTAAGCACAGCCCAGAGCCGGAATGAGATTGCTGTTTTCTGATACGATGAAGTCGTTTGGAGAGAGATGGAGATAATCGCAGAAAGCCTTGCGGAGAGCCGGAAGAAAGGTCAGCGGACCGCCGCAGAGCAGGATAGGAGCCTCGAAGCTGATGCCGTGAGAAAGCGTTACCACCGTCTGTACGGCGATGGAATGGAAGATGCTGGCTGCAATATCTGCTTCGGGCAGATTGCGTGCCATCAGGTTCTGGATGTCGGTCTTGGCGAACACGCCGCAGCGGGCAGCCATCGGATAAACGTGCTCTGCCTTCATCGCCAACTCGCTCATCTTCTGGTTCTCTACGCCCATCAGCACACTCATCTGGTCGATGAAAGCGCCCGTTCCGCCGGCACAGTTGCCGTTCATGCGCAGTTCCATATTTCCGTTTTTCTTGAAGAAGATAACCTTCGCGTCCTCGCCACCAATATCGATGAGCGCCTTCGCCTCAGGATGGGCAGTACGGGCATAGACTGATGCAGCCACCACCTCCTGTACAAACTCCGCCTGGAGCTGTTCGGCAGTAGCCATTCCTACGCTTCCCGTTACGCAGATTCTAGCCTCTGCATCGCCCGTGAGGGCTAAAATCTCATCGAAATATTGCGACACAAGTTCGTTGACACGAGCGTTGTGGCGTTCGTATTTTGAGTAAATTACCCGGTTATCGCTGTCGATAACGGCTATTTTGGCTGTCGTAGAGCCAACGTCCAATCCTATGTAATATGTCTTCTCCATTTCTCTTATCTCAAGTATTTTCTCTTATCTTCTAGTATCTTCTTATCTTCTAGTGGCTTTTCCCAAGTTCCATCTTCTCTCTTCTCATATCCCTGAAAGCGCTCCAGGCTATCGGAACCGCAACGGCAAACGAACAGCAATCTGCCCACATCTGACACATCTCCACGCCCAGCAGTCCGAAGAAATAGGGGAGGATGAAGATGAGCGGAATGAAGAAAAGTCCGCTTCGTGCTGCCGCTACGATGTTGGCTCTCACCGGTTTACGGATGGTCTGCATCAGCATGTTGGTGAGCACGATGCTGGCTACGAGCGGAAAACTGAGCACCTGCCATCGCAAAGCCACCGAACCTACGGCTACAACCGCTGCATCATCGCGGAAGATGCTGATGATGGAAGTTGAGAAGATGAAGCCGAGAAGGGCACAGACGCTGAGGAAAACCGTGCCGCATTTAATGCAGAAAAAGAAGGCTTCCTTTACACGCCCATAGAGTTTGGCGCCGTAGCAGAATCCGCAGAGCGGCTGGAATCCCTGCCCCAGACCGATGACCATCGCATAGGTAAAGAAGGAGATGCGGGTAACGATGCTCATGCCCGCAATGGCTGCATCGCCAAACGCACCTGCTGCCACATTGAGCATCAGCGTAGCGATACTTCCCAGTCCCTGTCTTGACAGCGAAGGGGTTCCGCCGAAGATAATCTCCTTGGCAAAGGTGCGGGTAGGGGTGAAATTGCTGAGATGGATGCGGATGTTCTCGCCTTTATGCGTCATCCAAAAGAGCATGGCGCAGCCGAAACACTGGCTGATGAGGGTGGCTACGGCGGCTCCGGTAATGCCCAGCTGGAAGTAGAGGATGAGCAGAGGAGCCAGAATCAGATTGAGCAGCACACCCGACATGATGCCCTTCATCGCATACATCGTATTGCCCTGAAAGCGCATCAGATTATTCAGCGTAAGCGATGTGGTCATAAAGGGAGCACCCAGCAGGATAATGCCCAGATAACGCTCTGTATAAGGAAGAATGGTGGGCGTAGAACCCATCAGAAGACAGAGCGGTGTGAGGAACACATGACCCAGGATGGCGATGAGAAGACCGGTAAGAAAACTCAGCACAAAGCCCGTGGTTGCCATCTTCTGTGCCTCTTCCGTATGCTTGGCGCCCAACTGTCGCGAAACATAATTGCCCGCTCCGTGACCGAAGAAGAAACCTATCGCCTGAATCACAGCCATTGCTGCAAAGGAAACGCCTACCGCTGCCACACTCTGCGTGTTGATGCTGCCCACGAAATAGGTGTCGGCGAGGTTGTACATGCTCGTCGACAGCATACTGATAATCGTTGGTATGGCCATCGTGAAAATCACATGATGCACAGGGGCATGTGTGAGGAACGTATAGTTGTCTCTTTTCTCTTTCTTCATAACTTTATGATGCTCTTTTGGGGCATTTCAACCTGCAAAGGTACATAAATATCCACAAAGTTGGACAATTATGAACCAACTTTTATAAATTTATAAGAAAAGAGTTGTATTATTCATAAATTTATTGTATTTTTGCACCGTAATTGAATATATATACATAAAACAATATACTAATGAATGATGAGATAAGAATCATACCGATAACGACTAAAAAAGGGCTGAAAACCTTCATTCAGTTTCATTATGATCTCTACAGAGACCATAAGTTTGCCATTCCTTTTTTGCGTTTTGACGAGATGAATACGCTGGACCCAAAGAAGAATTCTGCCTTTGAATTCTGTGAAGCTCAATACTTCCTGGCGGTTGACAGCGAGGCTCGTATCGTAGGTAGAATTGCTGCCATTATCAACCATCGTGCCAACGAAGAGTGGAACAAGAAGCAGGTTCGCTTCGGCTGGTTCGATTTCGTGGATAATGTAGCGGTTTCCTGTGCCTTGTTGCGCGCGGTAGAAAACTGGGGCAAGAGCAGGGGAATGAACGAATGCGTAGGTCCGCTCGGATTTACGGATATGGACCGTGAGGGCTTGCTCATCGAGGGCTTCGACCGGAAGTCTACGATGTATATCAATTACAATTATCCTTATTATAAGACGCATCTGGAGAGTTATTCGCTCTATGAGAAGGATAACGACTGGCTGGAGTACCGCATCAGGATTCCGGAAGTGACGCCGGCTAAGTTTGCCAAGACTGCCCAGATGATAGAGAGCCGATATAATCTGCAGGTTCATAAGTTTACCCGCCGGGAACTGACCTCGGGAGGAATGGGCAGGAAAGTGTTCGAAATAGTGAACGAAACTTATAAGAATCTCTATGATTTCCAGCAGCTTACGGAGAAGCAGATAGATGAATATGTAAATACTTATATCAAGAAGGCTGACTTGAACCTGGTAACGGGTGTGGTAGATGGCAACGCTGGCAACAAGCTGGTAGCCTTTGGTGTTTCCTTCCCTTCGTTTACCGATGCGCTGCGCGAGATAGGCGATGGCAAGCTTTTCCCTACGGGTTGGCTGAAGGTGCTGAAGGTTCTGAAGTGGCACAAGACGGATACGGTAGATTTGCTTTTGATTGGTGTTCTTCCGGAATATCGCAAGAAGGGAGCCAATGCGCTTATTTTTGCCGATCTGATAGAGCAGTATCACCGTTATGGCTTTAAATGGGCTGAGGCAATGCCGCAGATGGAGACCAATACCGGTGTTCAGAGCCAGTGGCAGTATCTGGAGAGCGAACAGCATCGCCGTCATCGCTGCTATAAGAAGAAGATTTAAAAGTCTCTGTTTTGAGCCGTTTAGGCGCAAAAAAGCCTATAAAGAAATAAAATATGGAAAAATTTAAAATTGATTTATTTGAAAAAGAAACGGGGGAGTTATTTCCCTCATTTCAAAAATTGAATCAAACAGACTGTAATATATGCTACCAATATTTTCGAAAGAATATTAAAGTATATGATTTACATGAGTCTGTTTTTGATAATTTTCAATCAAATGGTTCTTTTATAGAAAAGTATAATGCACTTGATGACCACTTTTCATTATTAGAATTATTTGCAGATTTGAATTTATGTTGTGATGTTATCTGTATTAATTGGGATGAGTTTAAAACAATAGATGTATTCCGTACAATAGATTTATATAATTATTTTAGTGATATATGGTTTCCTTCCGCCGATAATATAATAGTATTTCCCAGGAATATGACTATATTTATTATGATTAGGCATGATGGTGTAATCTATTATGTCAAATGTGATTAAATAATTGTAGAACTACCATATATAGAGAAACTTTTAATGAGTGAAAACGCTGTTTCCAAAAATCATCTTTCTACAAAGGAATCAGCGAGCTGTTGGACAACAAAGAATAATTCGTCAACAACCAGTCATACAGACACATACAGCACTCTCCATATAAGGAAACCCCGACAAGGCTTCCTTATTTTTTCCATACCACAGTCCATACTTTCCATATCAAAAATCTTGTCCATATTATGCCTACCTTTGCTGTGCAATCCTGAGATAAAAAGTCGCTGCAAAGGCAAAGAGTCCGAGGAGAGCAAAGAGTTCTTACACATTATTAATTATTAAAAATTTAAGATTATGATTAAAGTTAATAAAACTACAATCTTCGCAATAATACTATTGATTTTACGTTCTTTTCAAAGAAAGGGGTTGTGTGATAGTGGCTTAAAGGCTCAAAGCACTACCTTTGCATACAATAATAAAAAATAACGCAATGAAATGATCAAAATATTTAAAGACAATGAAAAGAATTATCG
>OHIX01000065.1_pt1 | contig 65511 bp, 42 predicted proteins | sample 1568391 | NCBI WGS metagenome assembly OHIX01 (sample SAMEA3879541, study PRJEB24766) | human gut metagenome | biome: human-associated habitat; feature: feces | place: USA | collected 1985/1987 | reverse complement strand
GTCTCAATGTTGTGCTATAGTTCTATTTAAAGTCCAGTGAGAGGGGTGCAGTACATTAATAAGGAGACGTTTTTATTAGGAAATATATGGCTACCAGTGCAATAGATTCTGAATCTGAAGACGATGTTCCCAAATCAAGAAGAGATTATAAATATGAGTAATTCAGAGGGCTTACCTATAATTTTGGTGAAAATATAGCTGGATCATGTGGCTATGTAGCATTAGCTCAGCTCCTAATGTATCTTTTGAATGCAAATGCTATTTTAAAAATATCGATGAACCTTTTGACGCTTATTAATAAAAACTAATTCGAAATATAAATACATATATGATGAGACTGAATTTAATATATATGGCATTAATGAAAATGGCAAATTTGGAATTGGAAGTATGTATGTAATTCCTAGGAATATTGAGATATCAGAAGATTGGATTGTCAATTTCATCAACAAGAATTTAATTTCTAATTTTGAAAGGAATAGCACAGAATAAGATTATAAAACTAACTTAATAACTGACATTTTCAGAAAGCTTATCACCTAGAGAAAATACTAACTAGAAATTTTAAATTTCTCTTTAAAATTTTAAAGTGTTGTGATATTATCTATAAGCTTTCTGTGGGACTTTAGCTCAGTTGGGAGAGCGTTTCCTTCACACGGAAGAGGTCACTGGTTCGAACCCAGTAAGCCCCACCAAAATTTGCCGGCATAGCTCTTAACGGTAGAGCATCCGCCTTGTAAGCGGGGGGTTGTAAGTCCGAATCTTACTGTCGGCACCATTTAGGAAATATTACCTGACCGAAAGGTCAGGTTTTTTATATGTAATAAAGTCGAATATTTATTTAATTAAACAAAGAGCTGAATTATTAGTTAGCTTTATATCTTATAAATATTATGACTTAATTAAGAAATGCTAATGAGTGATTGGTAATGGGATTTTCAAATAACTATAGTGGAAATCATGTCGATGTCAGCAAGATGACTACAGAAGAGAAGAAAGCGTATTATGAAGAACAAAGAAAAAGACAAGAAGAATTGGTGTATCATAGCTATTGCTATAGTTTTATTTATTGCTTGTATGTTGCTTAAAATTCATAGAAGCAATAATAAAGATAAATAGTTTATAACCTTAAATACATAGGATCGATAGTAATTATGATCAGATTGTTTTTATTAAGCCAAGCATTATTGATTTCTTTGAGTTCAATCAATATTAATGTCTATTCATTTGATTTAAATAAAGATATAAATATAAATTCAAATACTAATATTCCTATCTTTTATGGTGCGACTGAAATAACTATAGATAAAGATTCAGTCGAATCTTTTTCTATCAAAGATTCTAGATTTAGAGTCTTTGCTAAAGACTATGAGGATGGTGACTTAACTCCTTATATACAATGCACTTATAACGATGTGAATCCTACAATCCCGGGTAAATATACACTCACTTATGAAGTTAGCGATAAAGACGGCAATAAAGTTGAATTGAATGTTCCGGTTCATGTGAAAGATGAAACTGGTAGAAAATTTGATATTGTCAGGACTATATATTCAATTCCGAAGATGAATAACATGTCTATGACTGGAATGGAGAGGTGCAATAAAGGTGATAGACAAATGTTGGGTGTCTATCTACCAGCTAATTCATCTCTTTCAATCAAAAACATAGATACTGGTTTTGATTCTAATATGACCGTTACTTGTTTTACTAATACTAGAGCTCAAAATAGCATATTGAATATTAAAGCAAATAACGAATATCAACATATAACCAATATCAGAAACTCAATATCTTATGATTGTGTTCCTTTATTAACTTCACCGAGATTATCGACGGAAGACATCGATAAGACTTTTAAAATTGAAATCAAATATGACAATTCTGTAAAACCTTTGGATTATTATCATTACAAGGATGATGAAGATCAGTTCAAGTCTGGATGGAATGGCAGCAAAAATAGTTTCGCTGTCATCGATAGCGAAGCTATCATGTTTGTAGCTCCTTTAGAAGACATAGATAAACTGACTAACTATGGAATGACAGAGAAGAAAAAAGCATTTGATACATTGGATGATGCTTTGGATTACTATTTGAATGTTATAAATAGAATGGACCAAATGACTGGGCTTGTATTTGATTGGTCAGATGAAACTAACAGAAATTATAGAACTAAATATGTGGCGGTAGCAGATAAAGGATATGCCGGGGCTGGTGCATATTACAACGGGGATTTTATTGCTGTTGCTAACCAGACATCTATATCGGCTTTCTTTTCATATGGATGGGGAACATTGCATGAATTAGCCCATGGATATCAAGGCTATTTTGGAAGAGGAGTAGGTGGTGGAGTAAATCTTTGTTTCAATGAAACAGGCAATAATGTTTTAGCATATTATATTCAAAATGATAAGTCGTTATATAAAGACTCAGCCAATTGGTTGGGTGACTTATCTATTAAGGAAGATGACTTCAATAAGAAAAGATTGAATGGTCAGTATATATTCCAAAACGATGAAGGAACATATACAAATGTAAATGAGAAATTGTATTTCTTGGTTAATTTATTCAATTCTTTTGAAGGTGAAAAGACTTATGGAAAACTATTTTCTTTCTATAGATCACTAGCTTTTAAATACGGCCCTACTTATTTCAAGGTAACGGATGTATATGCTTTGTTCTTTTTGAAGGAATACAAGGCTGATATACTTCCGTATTTAGATGCATGGAAGTTGGATGTAACACCTAATGTGAGACGCTATGTATTATCTCAAGATTCAAATTCCTATGTCATACTAGGTGATGTTTTAGACACTGATGAATTAAACTCTTATAAATTAATTAATCCTACTTCTTTAAAATATAGCTTAGTAGATGAAGATGAACTGAATTCATTTATGAATTCAGATTCATCATTGTCTTTGAAAATAGAAATAGATGATGACTTCTTGATAATAGGTAAAAAGATAGGAATAAAAAAGAATGGTCAATTGATAGAAACTAAAGTTATTGAATCTAATTCCATTTTGTTTAAAGGATTAAAACATGGTGATTATGAGATAGAGTTTCCTGCTGTCATCGGATATGATAGTAAGGAAGTAGAATCTCTTTATTTGAAGGAAGGCGAGAATACATTTTTCCATTCATATACGAAAATTGAAAGTTTGTTTTATCACCAAACAAAGCTTGGAATTACAGGTGTTTATAATACTTTTGGATTCACATTAACATTGAGTGAAAACAACAAGAAAGGCACAGTTTCGTTAGGTGGGGCTAATTTAGGAAATCAGACTGATGAATGGAAGAATAAGCCTGATGCTGTGTTTGCTTCAGTTACTATAAAAGACTTGGATGATAATGTTGTTAAACAATGGTCTGTTAAAGGTAATGAGTACTTTGCTACTTCTAATGTGCCTTCAGTCTCAATTGACTTAGAATATGGTTATAAAATATCTATTTATACTGAAAGACCTCAGTATGTGAATGTCTATTCAGTTTCTTTAGGATCAAATAATCTTATAGAGGCATATAAGACTACTGATAAGAATATAGAATATGAAGTAACAGAAGATGGACTCAATCTTTTGAATTATTCAGATTTCGATACTAAAGAAGTTTTATATGAAGTGATAAAGAATACATGGATAGCTGAATTAAGGAATTATCAGAAAGATATTAATGATGAGACTTTATCTAATAAGAGAATAGACTTGACTGAGAAGAATAAAGTTGTTCAAATCTACGGCTATCTAAAAGAAGATGACAGAATTGAATTCGACAATCTTATCAAAAGAATTTATTGTGGTGGATCACCCACTATAACTTCTTCAAGTAAATATTATTCAATAAGTAAGGGAGATGATATAGATTTATATGAGCTTATATCTATATTTGATAGTGAAGACTATCAAATAGAATCAAATTCAAACAATGTATCTATGAATACATCGTTTGATAAAGATAAAGTCGGAACATATAATGTTGAATATACAGTAAAAGATTCAGATGGTAATGAATCTAGCTATATCATCACCATAGAAGTAAAAGAGAAGAATCAATCTAATGATTCTTCAAATGATGATAATCACAAAAACAACGACAATGATGATAAGCCTGATAATTATGATACTGACAAAGAAAGAGTAAATAGAATCATCATCGTAGTTTCATCCATTATAGGATGCATATTTATTTCTCTGGTTATTGTGTTTGAATTCTTTAAAATTAGAAAGAAGAACAAAAATAAACACTAGAACAAGTTAGGATTGTTTTTTTTATATTCTTTTACTAATTCTATAGTATCATCGAAATCATGTTCTTTCCTTTGTCTATAGAATCTTTTTAAGTTGTCATCGGTAGGTAAGCCATGGAAGAAGTGTGGATAAGGAAACCATACAAATATTCCGTTGTAGTGCCTGATGACGACATCTTTAGGAAGAGGTCCTTTTCTATTCTGCCAATTGTATTTGTAACTGACATACTTAATTTTATTTTTAAATATTTTATTCAAAGCTGTTTGATCTGGAGTCAGATATAGCTTTGAATTCATCAAAGCTATAGTTTTTTCTAAAAGATCGGTCTTAGATAATTCTTTCATGTTTAAAAGCAGCATTCCAGAATTGATGTTTGGATTTCTATCATCAGGTTTATTTTTATCTAGAATATCTTTACTTGCAGCCATAAGTTTTCCATCAAATGGAGTCTCATAAAGAGAAGTTATATTTCCATTTACAGCCATGTCTGTATCTAGATAGAGAATTCTATCTAGATCTTTTAAAAGATTTAGTTTATTAACATATAGTCTTATCAATGCATATGGTGAGAATTTAGTCTTTGATGCAAAAGATTTCTCTATCTCGTTATGAATAGATGGATAGTCATCTATATTTACTAGATAAACTTCATTTAAAGAATTGTATTTCTTTAATTCTTTATTTAGAAATTCTACTTGTTCTTTAGTGACACATTCATATTTGTCTTTTATATTGGTGAAGTTACCTGAACCTATATAAAGATTTATATAAGAATCTTTATTTTTCTTTACCAAAGAAAATATAACAAGACATAGATTCTTGAAATACTTCTTGTTAATACAACATAAGATGTTCATTTTATATTTCCTCTTTATATTTGTTGATATATCTATCTAAGTTGTTTAATATCAAGGGTTTAATGTACTTTATAAAATATCACTTTATAGTGAAAGAATAAATATAACTATATATTTTATTATTGATGAAACAAGTATAACTGATAGCAAAGGATATTTAGCAATCCCTAAAAATGAAGAAACTGGGAAATTTGAAATGTATTGCAAGCAATTAAGATATTTAGCTATTACATAATCAAATTAAAATTTTACAATCCGCTCTCCTGACATAAAGAATTGGCATAGCATCTTCATCAGACGGGTTGTGTCTTGTCTTTGAAAGAAAGGAATTGACTACTTAGATGATTAGGGATGATTAGAGATTGGAGAAGGAAACTTGGTAGATGCGTTGAGCACAAAGATTCAAGAAACTACAAATCTATGGACTTTGATAGATTTGGAAGCAGAGCTACCTACAGCTACATTAACGGTTGAACTTCCTGTATTTGTCGGAGATAACTTTCAAGAGAAGGATACTTCTTTGAAGTTCATAGTAGAGGCTCTGCAAAGAAATGCTACTCCTAGTAATGCTGGTAGCAATGTCGAATCATTCAATGAATTCGATAGTAAGATTGATTTCAGCTATGGTGATGTTTAGGATGATTATGATATTAGAAGTGATTTTGGCTTTATCTAATAATTACTTTAGACTTGATAAAAAAACAGCAAGTATTGTAAAAAAATATGATTTTAATAAGTGCAAATAACAATGATGGTAATACTAATGGAATTAGAGTAAAAGGTACATAATAGTAGTTGAACGATACAACTAAAGCAATAAATATTAATTTCTATAAAAAAATGGGGCTCACAGCCCCTTTTGTTTTGACTAACGTTTATTTGAACTCGTATTGCTAAAACACCAATAATTTATACTTTGGTTTTAAAAATGTCAATAGTATCGATTTTAATGTTCAAAAAAGCGGACAATAGCTATTTCTTTTTGAAATACCTTACTCTTTTACTACACAAAGAGTTTATTTATATAGGTGTTTTATTATAGAAAGGGGTTTATTATGGGAAACTCTAACAACTCTAAAAAATATTATTTGGGATTGGATATGGGAACTGATTCCTGTGGATGGTGTGTTACGGATGATAAATATAATATTATTAGAAGTCATAAAAAGACTTATGACCCAGACGGAAAACTAATAAAAAGAGAGGGATGCCATCTATGGGGTGCTAGACTTTTTGGACCAGCAAATACAGCTGAAAATAGAAGACTGAATAGAACAGCTAGAAGAAGATTGGCACGTAGAAGAAGACGTATTATCCTTCTTAGAGAGTTATTTCAACCTGAGATGGATAAGATTGATCCAAACTTCTTCAGAAGATTGGATCAATCTAATCTTTGGAATGAAGACAAAGATAAAGAATTGCAAATGGAGCATAATTTCTTATTTAATGATAAGGATTTAACTGATAAAGAATACTATAAGGATTTCCCTACAATTTACCATTTGAGAAAAGCCATGGTTAATGGATTGACTATTAATGGCCATTATTATGATCCTAAAAAACAATTTGATATTAGAGAAGTTTATTTAGTGTTGGCACACATGATAAAATATCGTGGAAACTTCTTGATGGAAGGTGATGTAAAAGATTCTGTAGTTGATTCTACTTATTTGAAACAGTGCTTTGATAATATTGATGCGATATTAATAAGTCTAAATAATGGTGAAGACGATGAAAATGAAGATGATAAAATCGATTCGTCTGAATGTTGTTTCAATGTTGATGAAAAGAAAGCAAGTAAATTAGCAAATAATATTTTTCAAAAAACTAACAAAGTTTCAGATTTGGAAGATGATGAGAGAGATTTATTTGGCAAATTTAATTCAAAAGATATAAGGAAAAAGATTTTAAAGCTTATTAATGGTGGAAGTGGTGTTAAATTAAAAGATTTCTTGCCGAAAGAAATACTAGTTGCACATGATGGCGATGATGAATACGGAGATAAAAAAATAGATTTGTCTAGCGAAACATTGGAAGATGATATTAACGGATATGGTCTTCCAGAAAGTTATATCGAAATTATTTTAGAAGCAAAGAAGATTTATGATTTTAGAACGTTAGCTTATTTATTACATGGTCAAAGCTTATTATGTGATGCTATGGTTAATGTTTATAAGGAACATAAAGAACAATTAGCAGCATTGAAGAGACTTTATAAGAAATATGCTACTAAAGAACAATATTACTTTATGTTCAGAGATTCTAGAATTCTAGATGGGGATGATTCCGATGATGAAGAGGACAAAGAAGAATCTAACAAAGAAGAATCTAAAGATAAAAAAAAGAAGGCTTCTTATGTTTCTTATATTGGATACACCAAGACAAATAGTAAAGCGAAGTATACAGGAGCTCATATAACTAGTGAAAAAAATATTAGTGTTTTAATTAAGCAAATTAAAAAAGATTTAAAATTCGATGATTTAAAAAGCAAAGTTGATAGATATCAAGATGATCCTTCTCAGCAAAATGAATTAAGTAAACAAGATATATCTGATATTCAATGCATTGAAGAAGCGATAGAGTCAAACACATTCCTTCCTAGACAAAATTCACGCAATAATGGTGTTTTTCCTTATCAATTGAATTTAAACGAAATGAGGACTATTATTGAGAATCAAAGTAAATATTATCCTTTTTTAAAGGATAAAGCACCTTCTTTCCCTGATGGTAAAACTGAAGAATATAAAATTGTATCTTTACTGAAGTTTAAGATTCCTTATTATATTGGACCTTTATCTCAGCCAAATGATTATGTTAGAGATGATAAAAGAGATAATCACTGGGTTCAATTTAGAGGAGAGAATAATCAAGGAATTATTAATCCTTGGAATTTTAGCCAAATTGTAGATTTAGAAGGCACAGCAGATAAATTTATAAGTAATTTAACTAACTATTGCACTTATATCTTTGGTGAGAATACTCTTCCTAAAGAATCTTTGATATTCCAAGCATACAAAGTATTAAACGATTTGAATAATCTTAAGGTAAATGGATCTTTGATATCTAAAGAAGACAAGGATTATATAATTCAAAATGTTTATTTAAAGAAGAAAAAGATAAATGGAAAAGATATTGTAAATGCATTGAAGAATAAATATAAATTATCTGATGAAGATCTGACTGTAACTACCAAAGGTTCAGGTAAATCTATTGGAGAAGATGAAGTTGATTTAACAATGTTTAATTCATCATTATCTTCGTTTATTGACATGAGTAATCCTAATGCTTTTGGACCTGAATTCTATAAGGACTCCGCTAAATTTGAATTGGCAGAGAAAATCATAGAACTTATTACAATTGTTGAGGATAAAGAATTGTTAAAGGAAAGACTAAAGAAATTAGAATTATCTGATAACCAGGTGAATTATCTCTTTAAGCAAAAATATTCGGGCTGGGCTCCATTGTCTAGGAAATTGTTAGATGGTATTACGATTGATTGTGTCAATGAAAATACTGGGGAAGCTTATCCTGTGACTATTATCGATGTCATGAGAGATACACCATTAAATTTCATGGAAATATATGAGACAAAGAATTCACAATTTTCAGGATTTAAAGAGAAAGTTGCTGAATTGAATGATGAGAAGAATATTTGTAGAGATGATTTAATAGATGAATCATATGCTTCTCCAGCTATGAAGAGAAGTGTCAGACAAACATTTAAGGTCATCGATGAATTAAAGAATACTTTAAATATTGATCATTTTGATAGAATCTTTGTTGAAGCAACTAGGGCACCTGGCGAAGCTGGAAAGATGGTTAAATCTAGAAAGAAGCAATTGCAAGAAGCCTATGATGCTGCTAAAGATTTAGTAGATCAAGAATTGCGTGATGACTTACAAGAATTGCGTGATGACTTAGAAAAGCAAACTGATGATCAGTTAAGAAGGAAAAAAGTATATTTGTACTTCATGCAATTAGGAAGATCAGTATATTCTGGCGAAAAAATAAATTTAAATAAATTGGATGAAAATTATGATATCGACCATATTATCCCGCAAGCAAAATTAAAGGATGATAGTTTTAATAATATGGTTTTGGTTGAAAGAGAACTAAATAATAAAAAACAAGACGAATATCCTATTCCTTCAACAATTATTTCTGAGCAAGGTAAAAACTGGATTAAAGAATTAGCTAATAGAAAAGATAAAAACAAAAGATCTTATTTTATGCCTAAGGACAAGGCTAATAGATTGCTTAGACCTGAGTCAAAACAATTGACTTCGGATGAATTAAATGGATTTATCAACCGTCAATTGACACTGACCAATCAATCAGTAAAAGCTGTATGTGATATTCTCAAGATGACTGAAAAAGGTTCGGAGATTGTTTATTCTAAAGCTAATTTCGTTTCTGATTTTAGAAAACTTTGTGGTGAATTAAGGCCTTCTTATGATGCTTTCGTCAAAGTTCGTGATATCAATGATTTCCATCATGCCAATGATGCGTATTTGAATATAGTTGTTGGAAATGTTTATTATGAAAAGTTTAAGAATTTCTATATAAATAATCGTATTGACTATAATAATGGCAAAAAAGATTTAAGTGTATTAGCTAGTAAATTATTCACAAAAACTCAAGCTGATGATAAGACAGGAATTCTATATTGGGAAGCTCATTTTCATAATGAAAAAGAAACTGATTCTAATGGAAAAGAAAGAACAATCAAAGTGAGAGATTATGGAACAAAAAGTACTTTTGATAAAATTGAACATTATATGGAATTGAACGATCCTTTGGTCACTCAAATGCAATATACATTAAGTGGTAAGCAAGGATTCTTTAAAAAAATCACACTAAAAACAGAAGCGAAAGATAATGAAGATAACTCAGATAAATTATTTCCTTTAAAACAGCATTTAAGATCAGATAGTAATAAAGTTATGGATGTTAATAAATATGGCGGATATTCAGATATGATTACTCCATATTTTATGCTTGTTAAATCTGAGGGAAAGAAAGGAAAACATATTTATTCATTAGAATCAATTCCTACTATTTATTTGAAGTCTTTTAAGGAGAAAGAGGAGGATACTATTAACTATTTAAGTTGCAAAAAAAAATTAAAGAATCCTGTTGTTATATCTGACAAGTTGTTAATGAGAACTATCGTTAAGATTCCTTATTTTAAAAATGATTCTAATTTATCACTTGTTAAATTAGGAACTTCAGGGAGAACAGGAAATAATATAGTTTATATAAATTTATCAGAATTAATTTTGCCCATAGAATGGAAAAATTATTATAGGAAAATAAGTAATCTGCTCGGCACTAATGTTTCTTCAACTAAACCTAAGGATTTATCAAAATATACAGAACAAATGAAAAATGATCCTACTTCTACCTTAGTTGATGGATCTAATAAAGTCGAGCATGATAAAAATAATAGATTCTTCAGTTATCTAATCAATAATGTCATTAATAAACCTATATTTGAAGGATTACCTAAAACCAGTTGTTCTTTTATTAAATTGGAAAGCAAGTATGACGAATTTTGTTCTTTAAATACTCTTGAACAAGCGAAGATAATAGCTACAATAATCAAATTGCTTTCTTGCAAGAGTGTGCAAGGTTGTAAACTTTCAAATCTATCAGGTCTACCTTCTTCTTTAGGTGGGGTGATTAGTAATAAGGCTCTAACGGAAGGAACAATAATTTCAAAAGAATCAAGTTGTGGTTTGAAAGAAAACATTATATTTGTCGTTCCAAATGATTAAGGCTGTTAACGGTGGGATATCGAATAGTAAAAATTAACAAGCGTTGTAAGCTTGAAACCTCTATGGAGTATCTTGTCTATAGAGCTGAAGAAGAATATAGGATTCTTTTGGACGAGATATCAGTTTTAATAATTGAGAATCAGCAAGTTTGCATTACAGCTGCTTTGATGTCTAAATTGATGGACCATAAGGTCAGAGTTGTCTTTTGCAATGATGCTCACATGCCCCAAGGAGAAGTAGAGCCGTATGCTGGCTGTTATGATACTCCTAACAAGATAAAAATCCAGTTAAATTGGAATCCAATTGTTTGTGATGAAGTTTGGAGCAAGATTATTAAATATAAGATTCATAATCAAGCACAAGTTTTAAAGCTTAAAGGAGATGAGAAAGCTTTTAATTTACTTAAAGACTATGAATATGATATTCATAGAGGCGATTCTACAAATAGGGAAGGCCTAGCAGCAAAAAGTTATTTTTTTTCGTTATTCGGATTAGATTTCGAAAGAAGGAAGGAGTCTGATGTTAGAAATATTTATTTGAATTATGGATATTCATTACTTTTAAGTTTGGTTAGCAAAGAAATTGCTTCTTTTGGCTATCTAAATGCCTTTGGAATTCATCATATTGGAACTACCAATCATTATAATTTGGCTTGTGATTTTGTCGAACCTTTAAGGCCGTTTGTGGACATTATGTTGGTTAGAAATGAATTAACTCCAGACAATTTTAAAAGACAATTTATGAATATGCTGACTAGTGAAGTTAGAATCGATGATAAAAACATGCTATTAAATAATGCAGTTAGAGATTATGTTTTAAGTATCCTTACAGCATTGAAAACAGAAGATCCTAATTTAATTTTACAAATTACATTTAAAGATGGGACTATATAGATATATGAGATCAATATTAATGTTTGATCTTCCTGTTTTAACAGCTACTGATAGAAAGAACTATAGGCAGTTTGTAAAGTTCTTAAAGCAATCTGGATTTATTATGTTTCAAGAATCAGTGTATATAAAGCTGTCAATAAATGAATCTAACGTTAAAGCTATGGAAAAAGTAATGAAAAATCATCTTCCACCTAAAGGATTTGTTACTATGCTTACTGTTACGGAAAAACAATTTCAAAGTATGAGTTTCTTGGTTGGAGAATTTAAAACTGACGTCATATGCACAGATGAAAAGGTTATTGAATTATGATTGTTATAAGAAGCAAAGATTTTGATCAGGAATTGAACCTTGATTCAAATAAGTTTTATTCTTTAGTTATAGAGAATGTTAGTTTTTATAGGACCTTCTATATCGGATTGAAAAATCAAATAGAAAACGGAGACGATTATCTTTTGTATGAAGATACAAATGATAAGAAAGGATCTATAGATAAAGATTGTTATCTTATAGAAAATCCTCTAAATGTTCAAATTGATGAGAAGAAGATTAATTTATTAGTACAAAAATCAATTGGTACTAAACAACCTCCAGAGATGAGAGAAAGTTATCAAGTGTTATTGAGCAAAATCAATGAATTTATTAATAGTATTAGTTACGATTACTATTTGCCTTTGATTTTTGATGATGGATTAACGTTAGTCAACTTTTTAAAAGCTATTAATTTAAGAATAGCTGATACAACTGATAATCCAGTTGATCAGTTAGTCTTTAAAATTAGAGAGCTATCTTATGTATTAGGTTTTAAAGTTTTTTTTATTATGAATTTATACGATTACTTCACTCCTAATGAGATAGAAAGTATCCATAAGGAATTGAATAGTCTTGAAATAAAGATGATCAATATTTCATCTCATAGAAACAAGTATAAAATCAACAATGAATTCATTGTTGATATCGATGAGGATTTGGCTGAAATTCATATTGGAGAAGATGAATAAAAAGAGTATAATTTTAGATGTATTAGCGGTGCTTTCTTCCCGGCCTTTTAAACGGGATTTGAGGTTTGAGGTTTGAGAGTATTGCTAAAACAAATACAACACACACCGTCATCATCGTCAAGCAAATTCAAATTATGTTTGAGAGTATTGCTAAAACAAATACAACACACACCAATAACAAACAAATAAAACTGTGTACATTGTTTGAGAGTATTGCTAAAACAAATACAACACACACTTTTACTAGGAGTGTCATATCTATAGGAGCGTTTGAGAGTATTGCTAAAACAAATACAACACACACTCGTATTCCTTCAGATCGCTTCTCGTGTAGTTTGAGAGTATTGCTAAAACAAATACAACACACACTGTTTCATTGAGACCAAGATACATCCTAGGTTTGAGAGTATTGCTAAAACAAATACAACACACACCAATCAGAGGCACGCCTGAATATGCGAATGTTTGAGAGTATTGCTAAAACAAATACAACACACACGATAACTAGCAATGTAAGCAACAGGGGGGAGTTTGAGAGTATTGCTAAAACAAATACAACACACACCACCAAGGAAGATTGGAACGGCGATATCCGTTTGAGAGTATTGCTAAAACAAATACAACACACACCAATTGAGTGACAGCTTGCTTCGGAATCGCGTTTGAGAGTATTGCTAAAACAAATACAACACACACACTAGCAATGTAAGCAACAGGGGGGGGAGTTTGAGAGTATTGCTAAAACAAATACAACACACACTGAGGCAGTATGAAATAGTCCGCATCGGCGTTTGAGAGTATTGCTAAAACAAATACAACACACACAGTATGGATTGATGAGGTTGGAGCTAGAGAGTTTGAGAGTATTGCTAAAACAAATACAACACACACGGATTATCTTCCCTGAACTTCTCGAATACGTTTGAGAGTATTGCTAAAACAAATACAACACACACTCACGTGATGTCGATAGAGTATGTCGATGGCGTTTGAGAGTATTGCTAAAACAAATACAACACACACGGAGTTGATTATTCCTATTTAATCGCTAAGTTTGAGAGTATTGCTAAAACAAATACAACACACACGACTACAGCAAGCAGACAGAAGAAATACTGACTTGACACGCTATTTTCATCCATTTTCATCGCTTTTTCGTTCCGATTAGAAAACTAAATAGATACAGCAAGTTGAAAGAATAGATTCGTCATTGTGTTATCATATAACTGCTTATGTAACCATCTGAAAATAACTCTTCTTATTTTTATAATCAGCGGGCTTTCAAAGCAAACACACGACCGAATATTGAAAACACAGCACTACCGGCAACGACCATCCGGCAATACAAATTCAACAAGGACGGAGCGGAAGAGCTCCTGAAAACAAACAAAGGCATCGACTGGCCCGTTGTCTATATTTTGGATGGTAAAGATGGGCAAAAGTCCGTTGCTTACGTAGGAGAGACCTCTAGCGCCTATAATCGAATGTTACAGCATCTGGACAATCCCGTAAGAAAGCCGATGATCAACGAATATGTCCTTTTCAATGACATGTTCAACAAATCCGCCATTCTGGATATCGAGAACATGCTTATCGAACACATGCATGCAGATGGAAAATTCGAACTCCAGAATCTGAACAATGGCCAGTCGAAATTCCATAACTACTATCAACGTGGTCTTTATAAGGAATTGTTCAAAAGAATCTGGAAGCAGCTGAAGAAAGAAGGCTTGGCGGACAAAACGCTCCTACAAGTGGAAAACTCGAAGATTTTCAAATACTCTCCGTTCAAGCAGCTCACTGACGAACAGTATGACCTGGAAGTAAAGCTCCTTGATGATATCACCGAGACTTTGAAATCCGGGCAGAAGAGAAACATCATCGTGGAAGGTGGAGCTGGAACTGGGAAATCCATCCTCGCGGTCTCCCTTATCAAATACATAGCAGATGTTTGCACACAGAAAGTGGACTATAGTGACATCGAAAGTATCGAGGATCTCGAAAGCACCATCAGCTACATGCAGATGAATAAAGAGATAGCAAGCCTCCCTAAACCCAGTATCGCTTTCGTGGCTCCTATGACGGAATTCAGAAATACTGTGAAGTCCGTATTCAAGAACATACCATCCTTGAAAAACGTGGATGTCGTCAGTCCTGTCGATCTGACAAAGAAGAAGGAAGGATATGATATTGTTTTGGTAGACGAAGCCCATCACTTAGCAACCTATGGAAAGTCGACAAGCCATCTTTCCTTCAAGCAGGCGGATGACAGACTAGGGTTTACGGACTATGAGAATACCACTCAGCTCGACTGGATCAAGAAGCAAGCGAAACATGTCGCAATCTTTTTCTATGACCGAAAACAATCCACCTCTGGAGCAGATGTTCCGGAGAAGGATTTCCTTGCCATGAAGGATGAGAAAAAGAACAACTGGTATCCGATTAACCATCAGATTCGGCTCATTGCCGGAGAGGATTACATCTCCTATTGGTCGAAGCTATTGAGAAACGAGACGAATGAAAACGCACCCGACTTTAGCTCTACAGGATATGATTTCAAGATATTCGACGACTGTGCCGAAATGATGGATGCGATAAAGGAAAAAGACAAGGAATACGACGGATTATGCCGTGTCGTCTCCGGCTATGGTTTCCCGTTCACCAAATCTATGCGAGATAAGAAAGGAATCCATTCCACCCAGGACTATGACTTCATGATTGACGGAAAGAAATACAGCTGGAACGGAATCAACGAAAACTTCGCAACCGATGAGAAATCCGTATCGCTTATCGGCTCGGTTTTCACCTGCCAGGGATATGATCTGAATTATGCAGGCGTCATCTTTTCAAACGATATCCGGTTCAACAAAGAAAAAGGCATCATCGAATGCGTTCCAAGTTCCTATTATGATAAGCATGGCAAAGTAGGGACGGATGTCAACAAAACAATTGAGGACATCATCAATTCCTATCTCGTTCTTCTGACCAGAGGAATGAAGGGAACATATATCTATTGCTGCGACAAGAACCTTTGCAATTACTTGAAAAATAGATTTTCAAAAGCATATCAAAAAAAGTCTTAACACATAATTTCATTGCTCATGTAAACATGTAAAGAAAATTAACCATATTTGATGTGATATAATAAATATATCTTTCGGAGGACAAAAAGGATGCTTGATGATTCTTTGCTTAAGAAAATTGGCAATGCCTTATCCTACCGATTCCTTATAGGCGATATCAATTTTAGTAATGAAGAAAAAGAAGCAATCCGTGAGGAATTCTTCTCGATTTATTCGAAAAACAGCGAAATCAGTTGGAAAAATGACCTTTCAAACAATGAGTTAGACATCATCTCAATCACCTTAATCCTCGTAGCAAAGAACTATCCAAAAGATTGGCGCGGGAAAGAATTCTGGTCAAAAATCGCAGACAGATTAAATGTTTACTCGAGCAAAGTAGAAGTAAGATTGCCTCTTCCATATAACGTTTTATCCCAAATAAAAGATAGATTGACCGATTCTTTTCACAGTCGCGTCTTTTTCAAGAGCAAACAAGGACACCAGCAATATGCGCAAAGTATCATGTTCCAGGCGTACGCACCCAAAACATCCATCGAAGCTTTCATCAAACTCGCATGGACATTGTATTGCAGTGTTTTCTCGTTCTCATACGATGACAAATCCGATGATAGAGAATTGTGCTGTGAAATCATCGATAAGCTAGCTAAAAAGAATTCAATGGACTCTGATTTGGAAGATGACGTTCAAATTGGCGGTAGTTATTATCAAATTCGCGCTGCCCTTAAATATGGTTTCGCACAAGATCCAATTTCTTCAACGCTCCTCTTGAGACGAATCTTGGATTACATCAACAAGATTTACCTAGAGAAAAAAGACCTTGCCCTTAAAGCAGAGGATGACTATCTAGCTGGATTGGTTGAAAACACAGTCAGAGGGCTTCTCACCCCATCGTTGAGAAAAAGAAAACACAATCGTTCGTTGCCGACTGTAAACAAGACAAATGAAATCACTCCTAGTTTCATTGTAAGCAGTCAGGATAAGCTTGAGCTTGTCACTAACAGTATCAGACTGGATGAAAGTTTTGTCGGTGCAAAGGAGGCCACTCTTAAAGTTTGGCCCGTTTTGAATGGAAAAGCACTCGGAAACCCTCTGTGTTGTTCAAATCCTATCGTCTCCAGTGATTTCATCCCGATGGTGGAGGAACTCAAGGTATGTATTGAACCTCTCCTTAGAATTCCATCTGAGAGTATCTGCCTTCATGTGGTTTTATATGTTGATGGAAAATCCATTTATGAAAAGGACATTGAACGATCATTCATTCTCATAAAAGGAAAGCACGAAATTATTGGTGACTGTCATCCTGACTCCTTCACGTTATATTTCAGCAATCTATTCAATGCCTCCCAGTGCCTCAAAATCAAAGAAGGATTCGAAAAAACCGGGACGAATACTATCTCCTTTATTTCAAATCCAGGAGACTATATAACATCAAAGGGACAAGCCGTATTTTTCAGAAGTTCAAACGATGATATCAATTTTTCTTTTGGTCCGGAAACAATTAATACGGATATGACAGCTATAATCCAGAAAAAAGGAAAAGAGGATATCGCCTATTCGGTTTATCGAAAGATGGATTTCCTTGTCATCAGCTCTGGCAAAGCGGAGAATCTCGAGAAAACACAGGTCGAGCTCGTCATGGATGGCGTCACATCATACCTAAAACTTGCGGGGACGCTGAAAAACAAGGCGAACAAGATAATTATTGATTTGTCTAGCCTGGTTCCAGAAAAAAGATATGCTCTAAAATTAAGTAAAATTGACAGCAAAGGAAACGTTCTTTTTCTTTGTGAACCTATGCAATTCATTATTGCACCTAATGCAAGATATTCCTTTCAAAACACGAAAGTCATCGTGCCTTATGGTGACAATGCTTTGAACATGCAATGGAGCTTCCTATGTTTCGTTGGAAACGAAATCATCAAAGAAGGAGAGAATCCAACAGTCATTGATTTTGCAAAGAATAATTTCAATGATCCTAGCAATAATAGAATCCAATTTAAAAAGACAAAATTCGAAGGAAACATTCTAGGTGAAGGAGAAAACTTAAAATTATCTTTCAAAATTCCTTATTTTAAATGGGCCCTTGACGAAGACGAGCCTGTTTCAGCGCCACTAAACTCTGCGATTTGGTGCGGAGACATCTACAACAATGAGTTGATACACATCGAAAGCAGTAAGGATTTCAAAATATTCGTAAATGATACCCCACTTGCTCCTGCCAAGAAAAAAGGCTATTTCCTTTTAAGCAATGCTTTTTACAGCCAACCAACTAGCGAGGATTGCCTTGTAACAGCAAAGATATACGATGATGAAAAGGAACAATCTGTTCCTTTGTTCGAAATAATCCGTCGCCCAAAGTTCTTTTTGAAGAATGGCCCAAAAGAACTTTTTGATGAAACAGACGAAGGAATTAAACTGCTATTTTCGAATTGCTTTTGTGGACCTTCTGACACTTTGTTCCATGTAGTGCTGAAACCTCAACACATTTCAAATAAGCCAATTCAATTCGAAGGCAATTACTGCGCCACCGATGATTTTCCTACCATAGAGCATATTCCTGATAATGAATATAAGGTGACCATAACAGCTGAATATTCTTTGCCTAACAGTATTGAAAAATCAAAAATTTTCTTAATCAATGATGAAGAAATCCTCATTGGCTCCGAAAATGGATTCTTATATGAGGGAGTCAACTCTCTTCATTTTAAGAAATTCCATTGTCCCAATAACACTCTGCAAAAATTCAAAAAAATCCCAATGTCTATCAGTTCCATCCACTTCATCGAAAATGATGAGTTTCCCATATATAGCGGAAAACTCAAAGCTGGGAAGGGAAAAACAATGGATGTGTTTTTCAAAGCCAAAAGAGAAGACAACATTCTTCTTTATTACAAAGAGAATGACGAGTTGAAGCCGATGTCATGCTCTGCAGATGGAACTGAGTTTGTCAATTGTGAACCAGACGAGAAGAAATACTTTACGAGCCGTTCAATCTATTGTGAGGTGGAATAATGGAAGAAGAGATATTCAATCCGGCAGAAGCAGCAAAGAACATCAAGGAAGACTTTGTAGACTACATTCTCAGCACGCGTTACTGCTATTCCGAAGAAATACGAGCCAAGCTCAAAAAGAAATTGTTGGCCACCATAGCAAAAGGACCTTTTGTCTCCATAACTGACTTATTTAAAGAAGGAGCAACACTGAAAGATTTGGAGAAGGAGTCGAAACCTACTTATCGACTCTCGTCTGAATTTGAAAAATTGGAACAAGGCAAAGAAAAAAAGAAATTGCCATTAGATCGCCCTTTATATCTACACCAGGAAAAGGCTTATCGAAAAGTTTGCGAAGGCCGGAACATCGTCGTGACAACAGGAACCGGATCGGGAAAGACTGAATCCTTCCTCATCCCGATTTTCAATGAATTACTGAAAGAGAAAGAGAAAGGAACGTTGGACAACAATGTCCGAGCCATCCTCATCTACCCGATGAATGCTTTGGCGAACGACCAAATAAAACGTCTCCGCCAATATCTATTGAAATATCCAGATATCACATTCGGAATCTATACTGGTGAAACGAAAGAAAAGCACGATGACGCCTTGGGAATCTATGAAGATCTCCATGCAAATGACATCGATGAACTAAAAGAACCTCTTCCAAACGAAAGAATATCTCGTGAGGAGATGAAGGAAAAACCTCCCCATATCCTTATCACCAACTATTCCATGCTGGATTATATGATGCTCCGTCCAGAAGACAATATGCTTTTCACTGGCAAAAAGCTCCGATTCGTTGTGCTTGATGAAGCACATACTTATCTCGTGGTGCTCAAGGAATCGAAACAGCACTGCTTCTTTCGAGATTGAAGGCCCGTGTGATAGCAACTCAGAAAATCCAGTTCATTCTCACCAGTGCAACATTAGGAGAAAAAGGAAAATCCGAAAAAGAAATCGTTGATTTTGCCAAAAATCTGACAGGGGAAAACTTCGAGACAGAAGACATTATATTCAGCGAAAGAGTAATTCCAGATTTTTCCAAGACAGCAATGATAGATGTTCCAATAGATTTGTTCGAGACATTGTTCGTCAAAAAATTTGAAAATATAAAATTGATTTTTCAAAAATACGGCATCCCATATGATGAAAAAGAAGACGATCCAGCGAACATCTATAATTTATGCTTCCAATCGAGCTTCTATAGAATCATCAGAAAGAATTATCGATATCCGGAAAAGGTCTCCACGATATCGCAATGGCTCAACATCTCAGACGATCAGACCATCGCCTTCCTTTCCGCATGCTCGTACGCGGAAAAGAGCGGGAAAAAGTTATTGGATCTGCGCTATCATTTTTTCCTTAGAGCCTTGGAAGGTGGCTATATTTCCTTATCAGGTGATAAGCAAGTTTCGTTAGTAAGAAAAGAATTCACTAAGGATTCAAACGAAAACGAGCATCGAATGTTCGAGTTTTCGGTCTGCAACCGATGTGGAGATATTGCACTAGTCGGAGCGATTGAAACAGACGAGGACACTGGAAAGCAGTATCTGAAAAGCAACAATCCTCTCTCCCCATTGGATGGGCATCGTGCATGGCAGTACTTTCATATTGTTAGAGAGGGAACCGACGATGCAGACAAGAATAAGGGAAATGTGGACAATGACGATCAAGAAAACGGAGACGAGAATTCTGAACAGGAAGACTATTGGCTTTGCCCGGAATGCGGACAGATAGCGAAAGGCGCAAAACCCCTTTGTCAGCATAATCCTGGCAGTTTCGTTCATCTTCGAACTCAGAAAAACGGAAACGATAAAGATAAGTGTCTTTTTTGCTTCAAGGGAGATTATCAAAGATTCAACTTGGGCCAGGAAGGACCGACCGCTATTCTTGCAACCTCATTGTTCGAAGAACTTCCAACAAAAGAAAAGATTAAGCACAATGGAGGCGAAGATTATGTCACGTTCCAAGGTGGAAAACAGTTCCTTATGTTCTCCGACTCCCGTGGAGAAGCAGCTTTCTTCGCATGTTATTTAGAAGACACCACGAAACGTCTTATGGCAAGACGTGGCTTCATTCGCATGCTAGAACAGAGAAAGAATGACATAATCGAAGATGGTATGGATGCAGAAGAAGCAATTGACTATCTGACACGCCTTTTTGTCAGAGAAAGAACATTTGCTTCATCCCTATCCCAATCGAAGGCCGATATAAATCTCAAAGAAGAATCCTTCCAAAGAGCCGCCATGACAGTCATGGTCCAACTCACAACCGCAAGACGACCAGCTTCTCTTCAGTCGATGGGTTTTCTAAAATACCAATACCGTGGTGTGACAAATGGCCTTGCCAAATACTATCAACAACAATATTTCCCTACTTTAGATGTAGAAAGAGTCTATGACTTGCTCAATGAGCTTGCCATGCATTTCGGATACAACGGAGCCTTCAGATTAAGAGATGACAACGATGAACGGTTGAACCCAGAATCGCGGAAACAGATATTCAATACCGAAAAGCAGAAAGCGTTCATACGGCAAAAAACAGGCGGAGAACAGCAAACAGTCTTTGGATGGCTGCCAAGAAACAAACCGGGAAAAAGAGATGAATGGTATCCAAGTCTAAGACAATCCATGGTCATGAAGGCTATGAATTCAACAGATGGGTTTAAGGCAAACGAATTTCTAGGCGACTATTGGAGCTATCTTGAAAACAAGAAACCCGGATTCCATAACGAATATCCTTTGGAGCGAAACGGATCCGAACGGATTATGCCTTTTGAAAACTTTGAAATTAAGATAAAAGGCTGTGAGGGAACCCATTGGTATCGTTGCTCCAACTGTGGCCAGGTAACGACAAGCCACGCTTTCGATGATTGTCCCATTGAAAAATGCCATGGAAAACTGCACGAAGTCGCCGATTTCGAAAAGCTATACGATGGTAACCATTACTATAGTTTCTACACACAGAAGAAGTCCTTGAAAGCTTGCATCGTGAAGGAACACACAGCTCAATTAACCAGAAAAATCGGCCAGGAATATCAACGTGAATTCGAACAGAACGAAATCAATGCTCTTTCCTGCTCCACTACATTCGAGCTAGGAGTCGATGTCGGCGATCTCGAAACCGTATTTCTACGAGATGTCCCTCCTACTCCGGCCAATTACGCTCAAAGAGCCGGCCGTGCCGGTCGAAGCAAAGACGCATCCGCCTTCGTTATGACCTATGCTAAGTTATCGTCTCATGACTTCCATTTCTTCGAACAGCCATTAGATATGATAGAAGGCAAAATATATCCGCCTTCCTTTACTTTAGAAAATCCGAAAATTCTTTACCGACACATCTATTCCGTTGCCCTAGGCTACCTATTCCGACTCCATCCCGAATACTATTCGAAAAACAATGGAAAAATCTTCATTCAAGAAGGATATCAGGTTCTTAAAGACATGCTGCTAAAGGGCATCAAAGGAGATAAGCTCTCAGAATTACTGAAAGCATCTTTCTCATGCAGACTGGATGAAGAATTTGCCATTTCCGATTATGGAAAGAGTTGGAAATTCGAAGAAGGGAAAGACTGGGTTTCTTCTCTTATTGGAAATAACGGCAATCTTGAAATCGCAGTATCTGATTATCTAGCCGAATTGAAAGGCTACGACGATTTGATAGAATTCTACAAAAAGCAGGATGAAACGGCGATAAAGAATAATATTGCGCCTCCGATGCTCTGGAAGAAAATTGAAGGTAGAAAGTCTCATTATGAAAACCCGGATATAATCGGGTTCTTGGTAAGTGCAAACGTTCTTCCAAAATTTGGCTTCCCCGTTGATGTGGTCAGCCTGCGTCAAAAGAAAGATGATGGGGATTTTTCCGGAGATGAATTAAATCTCACAAGAGACATGTCTCAGGCAATCGGTGATTATGCTCCGGGAGTCAAAGTCATTGCGGATGGACGCATGTACACCCCAAGATACATTCGTAAAATATCGCGAGGTGGACAATACGATTTTGATTGTGGATATATTCAAGAATGTCCTAATTGCAAGACGCTGAATTATCTTTCCATCGAGCCCCAGAAAGACACGAAATGTATCGGATGTGGTGAAACTCTTTCGGATAAATGGACCGAAGCCATTCAGCCTACAAATGGACTGTATACTGATGGAAACATTGAGGACGTTCCTTTGGAGAAACCGAAAAAGCTATATCATTCTCATGCCAACTATGTCGGCAAGGATGTGGTTTACCATGCATATAAATTCTCAGTTGGTCAGAACCAAATCCTTGTTTATTCTAGCGAAAGAGACAAAATTGCAGTCACCTCTGAGCTTGATAGTCCTTTTTATGTATGTGATAAATGCGGATACGCAATCGGAAAATACGACTCGGCAATGGATGAAAACTTCAAAAGCGATAAGAAGGAAACGGAAAAACTTCATTTTGGCAAGTACAAAACCATTTCTTGCTACCACAAAGAAACAGATGGTGGCAAATGTTCAAACCATTTATTGAAGAAACGGCACCTCATCCATGAATTCAATACGGATATCATCCAGATTCTTTTCGTAAAGAAATATATCCTTGACGAATCTACGATACTCTCCGTATTGACCGCTTTATTGGATGCGACCTCCCGTGTTTTGCATATTGAAAGAAACGATATTTCTGGATGTGTACGTTTTAATTCCGGAGAGGAAAACACCGATACTCGCTTTATCCTTTTTGATAACGTTGCTGGTGGTGCTGGACATGTCAAACGCATTCTTGACGGAAAAGGAGAAAACCTAAGACTTATTATCGCCAATGCCTACGATTATCTGAGCAAATGCAACTGTGATCCTTCCTGCTATAAATGCCTACGTAGCTACGAAAACCAGGAATTCCATGACAAGCTAAACCGATTCAAAGCAATCGATTTCTTCAAGAATTATATTGGTATGCCATTCTTTCCCTTGAAACCGGAAGAGGAGCAAAAGTCAGCAATCGATTTAGGCGAAGTAATTTATAAGGATTTTAAATCCATTGCCGATGCTTTTGAATATGACTTAAGAACTTCTGCTCGAATCCATGATTTCGATGATGCCGAATACCCAATTCCGGATGGATTCTATATTCCTTTAAACGGGTTTCCTGATTCCTATATCTTATTTGCGTGGAAAAAGGAAAAGGTTTTACTGATAGACAAGAGCTACCTTAAGGATGAATCAAACAAAATATTAGACTGCGATCATACTTGGACGAAGATTGATATAACCGAAGAAGATTGGCCTGACAAACTCAAGTCCGCTTTGGCTTATAGAGGGTAAAATATGGCAATCACAATTCTATCCACATGCCTTGACTTTGATCCAAGAAGCAAAGAAGACATTCCAAAGAGAGAAGAAACGACCGGGCTCTAACAAAGACAATCACTTCATGAAGTACATGACAAAGCCTACAAGACATGTCTGTCTATCCTTAAAATCCAGCATATCCCGAGTCCATTGCATCAAAAGCATAGACAAATGAAAAGCCAAAGTAGCAGATGAGAAGAAGTACCATGGGTAAATAGATGCGGATATCAAAGTCCTGGTTTTTCGTTGAGAATTTCCATCAAAACCTTTTTGGCTGCATCTGCTTCTGCGTCGCTCTTCTTGTAGAAATATCCAGTACATTCCTGGGGTTCGAATCCTTTAACTGTGCAAGAACATTTCCAAAGCTGTCTGTTGTCATCATCAAGCGATTGATGAACCATCTCGTAAACAGGTTCACCGATAATTCCTTTTGTATAGAGCTTATTTAATGCCCCTTTAGGATTTTCAAAATCCTGTTCTTTGATAATGGAATCCTTGTGTATGTATTCCTTGTTTTCCACTTCATCAAGGAATCGTTCAGAGTCCAGCATTCTTTCAATGACATCGTCAATTCTATTGCTATCAATCGGCATAAGATTCGAAAGGCATGGGTTTTCGTATGAATGTTTTTGGTGCAACGAAGTAGGATTAGGAAGCATACAACCAAACATGAAAGAATCCATTCCCATGTCTTTCAAAATACGTCTAGGATCATTCATCTTCTTTTCGTAATCATAGGAGCTGTCAAGGGCACAGGCACCGATCAGAGCCTCTACAAGTTCACCGAGAACGTTGTCACTATTGGTTTCGGATTTCTTTGATCCTCTACCAACACGGAGATAGTCTTCCAAATCGTAGTAACGGGCAATTTTAGCCAAATTGGAACGGCAAACCAGTTTCGACTTCAGATTCGTGTATTCGTCCTCATCAAAATCAGATAAGAACCAAGGTGTCTCTTCTCCTTCACCAGAAAATCGATTCAATAGCATTCTTGTCACATACCACTCAAGAACTCTGTCGCCATAGAAGGCGAGGATTTCATTGTTTTCGGCATCACGATGTTCATTCGTATAGCTTCTCTGAGTCAGTGCTTGAAGAAACAGATAAGGATTGTGAATATCTTCCCATTTTGTGGCATAGCCAAGGGCTTGTGCCACCTCAAAAACATCCGACTTTTCTTCGTTGCTCAAAACATAGGCCATAAAAGGTCCTCCATTTCTGCAAATATTTTCCTTCTTTTGATTAAGACACCGCCATTATGATTGACCTGCTTCACAAGCAAACCATGGTGATTGAGTCTTATGTCTTAGAAAGATGGTGTTGCGAACCAAAAAAAGTTTACAATATCGTAACTAAATTAGTCAACAAAATTCTAAGGACAAATAAGGACAAAGCCATAAGGATCTGACATAGTTTTTTATTTTTCTACTACAGGATCATAGAGATTAAGGATGGGGATGTCATATCGGATAAAACAATAAATAAGATTGAAGAAAACAATGAGAAGCAATTCGATAGTAAAAGAAAAGGACGTCTTGGCTTTTCAAATACCATGAAGCTGGTGTTCAGGTCCTTGTGGAAAAAGAAGGTTAGGCTGTTTGTATCTTTGGTACTGCAGATTGTTACCTTGTTTCTTTTCTCAATTTACTATCAATGCATGACGCCGGTCAACGAAGAACTGCTCAGGGCATTGTATTCCAGCGGAACTAAGACTACTTTCTTGACTACGGATACAGGAGTGTATTCTCCTGAGGCTTCAAAGCTATATCTCAACGACGTGTTTAGAAGGCACAATGTTAGAAAATGGGTTATTTGTGGTTGTGGTTGGATTAATTCCTTCAATTAGTGCAATAGTAAAGTCTATTACTAAAAAGCCAATCAAAGTTATAAATAGCGAAGACTAATAATATTTATTGCTAAAAAATTAATGCTATATTAAGTAATGATTTGAATTTTTTCAATTATTAGTTAACCTCTCTACATATTTAAGATTAATTAAAGTAAAAACCTAAATAAATAAGAATATAATTATCTATGAATGATATAATTATGTGGTTTTCAGCAATAGGAGATTTGAAACGATATGTTCATTAAGAAAAAAGCTTTTATTACCACTGTTTCATTGCTTTCTTTGTTATTGACTAGTTGTGGTCAGAGAGCAAATAGTGGAAATGGTAGCAACACTGGTGATATTCAAGTAGATACAGATGCCAGTGGATTAGCTACGGTTAGAATTTATAAGAATAACGATTATTCTTCCAATGGTAGATTTGTTCCAGCTGATAAGGTGGATCTTGAATTAAATTATAACGATTTGTCTGGAACTCTTTCTAACAACAAGTCAGTCATGCCTTCTTTAGGCGATGCTAATCTTTTAGTAATTCCTGTTCATCTCCCTGGTGGAAATGAATACAAGACTGATAAAGTTAAATCTGATATCGAGAAGGTTTTCTTCGGAGACAAAGATGACTCTTCTTTAGGATTTAAATCGGTCAAGCAATACTATAGTGAAGCAAGTTATGGAAAGTTTAATTTGAGTGGAACAGTCACTGATTGGTTCGATGCCACTACATTAGTCTCTGATGTCAAAGACATAACTTCAGGAACTGAAGGAACGATCGTGAATAAAATATTGAGAGGTGCAGTGGATTGGGCTGGCTCTTCTCAAGGAATAAATCTAAAAGATTTTGATAATAATGAAGATGGAAACATCGACGGTGTTTATTTAGTCTACGATCATTTGGATTGGACGACAGAAAACTACATTCAACACGAATCTAATCCTCAGTTTGATTCTTCCACTTTGAATCAAGCTTTTTGGAATTTCACTTATTGGGATTTCTATTCTGAATCTAAAAATGATAAGCCCGCAACTTCTGGCTTCTCATGGTCTAGTTTCGATATGATGTACACATCATATTGCGAGAGAAATAAAAATGATACTCCGGATTTATCTGACTTATCTAAAATCAAATTAGATTCTCATACATTCATTCATGAGTTTGGTCACCTATTAGGATTGGAGGACTATTATTCTTCATCTGATTCTAGCTATCATCCAGCTGGCGAATCTACTATGATGGATCAAAACATCGGAGATTTGGATTCTTATTCTAAGATGTTGTTGGGATGGGTCACTCCTTATGTCGTGTATGGAACTAGTGAAATCACTATTACAAATGTTTCTAAAAACAGTGGAAATTCAGTAATAGTCATTCCTTCAAACTATGCTGAAATCTCTCAAAGTGTCGAAGATGCAATCAAAGGGAATAGAATCGATAAATTTAGATATACATTCAATCCTTTCAGTGAATATTTAATGATTGACTTGTATACACCTGATGGAAACAATGAACAGGATACTTATGGACCTTACGTTTTTGATAGATCTGCCATGGCAAATAAAGTTGGTGTAAGAATCTATCACATCGATTCTAGAATCTTTAAATGTAAAGTTGTCGATTATATGGGTGGACAAAAGCTTGCCTACATAGACGGATATGTTTGGGATGGTCAGATGCTCGCGGATGATGAAGCTATATTGATGCCTATATCCAACAATATGAGTGAATCTAAAAATTTCCAATTACCCCAAAGTTTTGATTACTTCGACCAAATTAGATTGCTTGAATCCAGTGGAATCAATACTTTTGATAAGAATGGAATGATGACTAATCAAACATTGTATTATTCTGAAAGTAAGCCTTTTGACATCATGTCTTATGGATATCAGTTCTTCAATGGACGTTATACATATGATGATGGAAACGAGCTTCCTTTTAAAGTAAAGGTTCTCAATGTAGAAGATAAAGGAGAGTAAAAATGAAGAAAAATTTATTTGGACTTATCGGATTGTCGATGACTATGTTCTTAGTTGGATGCAATCCATCTAATAATACTAGTCAAACTCCTGACGATAGTATATATAAGCACTCGGTCAGTGTTGAAGTGAGTGGGGCTACTGGTGGAAAGGTAGTGAATCCTGAAAATGTCACCTTGACTGAAAACTTTGATTCATTGACTGATAAGAAGTTCTACAACACTAGAGTTCTCCCTTCTACTGGTGATGTGAACATCCTTGTAGTTCCTTTGATTGTACCCGGATATGAAACAATCGATATCGATGGTGATGGAATCGATGATAGCGAAAGAGTCAAGTCTGATTTAGACAAAGCTTTCTTCTCTTCTGGAAGAGATGATGTCTATTGCTCGGTCAAAGATTATTACTATCAATCCAGTTATGGAAAATTGAATCTTAGTGGTGAAGTCACAGATTATTGTGAGATCAATGATGACTTGGGATATAGTTACACCAATGCGGCTAACATCACTTTGTCTGATACTTACGATATCGTAAACAAGGTCTGTGATTGGTTGTCTGACACCAAGGGATTTGATTTGACTAAGTACGACAATAACAAAGATGGATACATCGATGGAATATGGTGTATATATTCTTGCCCTAATTATTCTAATGGTGGACCTAAAGGAGACGATAATAACTTTTGGGCTTATACATCATGGGGAAATCAAACCCCTACAAAGGATAGAAAACCCGATGTTTCAAAGCCAATCTATAACTTGTTCGGTTGGGCCAGTTACGACTTCATGTATGAAGGATACGGCATTAGCAAAATCGACACACACACTTATATTCATGAGACAGGTCACTTCTTGGGATTGAACGATTATTATTCTGATGTTTCTAGCTATAACCCTATTGGAAAAGTTGATATGATGGATTCAAATATCATCGATCAAAACATGTATTCCAAGATGCTATTGGGTTGGACCAAACCTTATTTGGTGACTGGAAATGGAACTATTGATTTGAAGAGCATGCAAAACGAAAATGCTTTGATAGTTATTCCTGGCGATTCCTATGTCATCAATGACAAGAATGAATTCGATCCTTTCAGTGAATACATGTTAATCGAGTTATACACAAATGAAGGATTGAACTATGATGATTCTAGAAGAAGTGTTTCTGATAGACCTTTAGCTATGAACGATAAGGGTGTGAGAATCTATCATATCGACAATAGAAAATTTGTGGTCGATGTGAAATCAAAGAAAGATGATGGAACTTATACTTCTAAAGAATATAAGACCGGTGATACCATCGATTCTAAACACAAGATTATTCTTCCTATGTCTAACGATAGAGGATCGAGTAGATACAACTATGGATTTGGAGTTGATTCTAATGATAATCTCTTCGATGAAGTTAGAGTTATAGAAGCCAACAATGTCGATTCGTTTAGCAATGGTGGATATCAAACTTCCAAGACTTTGTTCAAGGAAGGATCTTCATTCGATATTGGAACATATAGCAAGTTCTTCATCAACAAGTCATCTGATAAGTCTAAAGGTTTGTTAGATACAGGAGATTCTTTCTCCAAGACTATTTCAATAGGAGAGATTAAGTAATATGAAAAGAAATAAAATAATCATCTCTTTAGCATTGCTTTCCTTGTTAAGCTTGACAAGCTGTGGCAATGGCACTTCTATAACCACTCCTTCTGACAAAACGGATAAAAAGCCTATTGACTACAATTCCGGCAGGGGATTAGAAGGAAATCAAGATGCCGATGACGTCATCGATGATAGCGATAGTATATTGAACGGCTTCTTGAACGGTGTCTCGGGTGTGAGTCGCTACTCTTATGAAGTCACCAGCACGGTTCAAAATAATGAAGGTCATTTCACAGATTACTTTGATTCTAAATGCTGGTACAACTTAGATCACGAAGATGATTCGGCTAGTTTTGGATTGGCCTTGGATGAAAACCATAAATTATTCAAATACTATTTGAATGATGACTATGATCCCACCCCTTCGCTTTATCAGTATACTAAATATACGACTGATGGAGTGACTATCGATGACACGCTGTACGGACCTTTGAACCTAGCTACTGTCGGCATGCTCTCAACTTTGGACGGAATCACTCCTAGCACTGCTGAAGTGTCTATCGGAACTAAAGTAGCGACTAACAAATATATGTTGACTTCATCCGATGTCCTTTCGGTCTTTCAATATATGACCACGTATGGATCATCCATATCTAGCTATATAACTACTTGTTATATCAATATCCTCGATATGGATAGTCTCGAATTTGAGTGTCAAATTGATTTAGGAAGTTATGGATCGATAACTGGTCATTTCACTGATTTGACTGATAAGTCTTCGATTTTGGATAAGACAAAATCAAAGTTGGTTTCAAAGACTTTAAAAGGTGTTGAGAAATATGATGATGTCACTAAATTCATGGATGTTTTGAATCAAAATAATTTCACCATCAAAGGTTATAACATACATCTATCTAATGGAAATGAATTGAAAGCTGATCCTTACACTGTTTACTGTACTAATAACTATTTCTATTTTGACTTCAGCAATCCTTCATATCATGACTTTGGATATGTTTTAGTTAAGAAAGGAACAGAAGTTACTTATTATTCTAAGAATGCCGATTACGACTATACAAAAAATCCAAACGATGAATACGATAAGACAAAGTTAGTACCTACTACTAAAACTTTGAATTATGATGCTTGTTATGGATTCACCACTGACAATAATGGAAACTTATTCTTCGATTATTTCCATGGACCTGTCGAGACAGAGAATACAAAGTACAATGAAGAGTATGAATACTTGAAGGATATTCCTGAAAGTGAGCGTAAAGAGAATGTTCTTTACATCGTTAAGGAAGAAGGAACTAATATTAAAGTCGTATACGAATGGAAGAAGAGCGGAAACGATGAGACATATTCCTGGGCTAGATATTCTGGATGGTATAACGATGTCGGTGCATTCTATGTCAACGATATCCAAGCTACTTTCTACCCTTATAACATGGGAATTACTCAATATGCCGAAGCTTATTTGGAGCAAAGCCTTACTGACAGTAACTATTATCATTCCAATAATAGTGAATTGATGTCTGGTTGGGCTAATGGATTATTCGGCTGGGGTTGGCAATCTAGTACCAATTGGATGAGCAGTGTCAAGGATTCCTATATTAAATTGACTAAGGATAGCGATGGAAACATCACTAGCGGTGAAGTTGGATTGAAGATGCAAGCAAATTATCAAGGAACATATGGACTTCACTCGGTCTATTACACCTATAGCAATTTCGGTTCTACTTCTCATAATGTCACTGAGACATTCTTGACTGGATTGGGGGTGAGTTTCTAATGAAATTTAAAAATATTATCGTTTCTTTATCCTTGATTTCTTTGTTGGCTTCTTGCTCCAATCAAACGACAACTCCTGTTCCTACAACTCCTAGCGATAATTCATCCAATACTGGTGATAACGATTACCAACCTGTAGGTGAATTACAAAGATTGATGAAAGAAATAAAGAAGGATTCTAACTTCTCTATCGGATATCACGTAAGTTACTATGACCAAGGTGAATCCGATATGAACTTCTTCTTCACCAATTATTCATTTCAACAAGGAAACAATACTAATTCTCAAGGTATAGCTCAAGGTGATGGATTCATCTATAGATATACATTGGATGACGAAGGAAATGTCGATGCTGGAATTCCTTTGGTCAACTATAACACCGGGGTAAGATATGATGAAATTTATTCATATATCAACGGTGTAGCTAATTTGGATTTGTCCAAACTCCCGACTGAGACTGATGACGACGGATATTATCCTTATGAGTTCGGCCAAGAAGGAAATGAAGCTAATGATTTGGTCATCATGACAGTCTTCCTTAGACAGACTCAAGGTTCTTTGTATCCTAAGTCTCTCAAAATAAAGACGATTGGTGACTCTATCTTGTTCGATTCGGTTCTTTTGACTTATGGAGAATCATCAGACAATCCTTTGGACTTGAGAATTCAATCCAGTGTTTATGATATAAACAGTACGACAAATTCTCAAATCAAATCTTATATAGATTCAGGAAAGACAGCTAAGGATCCATTGAATTTTGATTTCTATAAGGTGTTCAATAAATATTTGAACTGTAACGATAACTATACAATTTCATTAGATGGAACTGGAATGACTAACTTGTCTTCAGCTTATAAGCTTGATTACACTGAGAAACGCACCCAAGATGGAATTTTGGATGTCTTTTCTAGTGGAGAGAGAAGTGGTGCGATGATGGATCAAGGATCATTGAATTATTTCAAATTAGATTCAAATGATAAATTGAGCATAATCGGTACTCCTATTGCTGATTCGGATGGCAATTTCTATGAATCCATATACGGAGACTATAGGACTTCTTTCAGCTCATTTGATTTCTCATTGCTGAGTGGATATGTGAAGAATAATGAAGAGAAGATATATTATTTGACTGATAGTCAATTCGTTTATTATTTCGCTCATCTATGTCAAATCAATGTGCAGGATGATTTCAGTGTAGATGGTGTCACTATTCAAATAACAGATGAAGATAAAGCTGAGTTTACTGCTACTTTTGATCTATATAGCAAGAATACTGGAACTAGATATGGTAAATTTAAAGCTAAGTTCTTCGACGTCAACAACACATCAATTCCTGAGGTTACAGATTATTTGTCCGAAGGCGATGAGCCTTCGACTCAAACAAAAGATGATTTGAAGACTGTATTGGATGCCTTTAAAGGAAACAACTATTCTTATGACACTTTGGTGAATAGCAAAGGTATGGCTAAAGTCTTCTATAATCCCTCCTATTATTTCCTTCAAGTATATGGAGATCCTAATACCAATGAAGGATACTTGAAGGACGGTGACCATATTTATTCCTTTGGAGTTCAGTATGAGACTGATACAAGCGGACAGATTAAATATGATTCAAACAATGATATGATTGTCAAGGAATTTGTTGTGAACAAAGGTACAGATTATGCTGATGCTATTCATAATATGAAGCTTCCCGGTATTGGAAAAGTTTATAGCGATGAGAATTCATTGAATTATATGTCTGAATTCTCTCAAGACTTATATGATACTAATAAGTATGACATAGGAACATATGGTGGAATTACATATTGGAATTTAAACGACTATACTTTAAGTCAAAAGATATTTGATTACGTTTATTCCGGAACTAAATCATTATTGCCTTTAGGTGTTGGAGTTAAAGTTTCAAATAAAGCCGATTCGAAAAAATTGTCTTTGATATTAGCTAGCACTATGTCAGATGGTTCTCAAAGCGGATATGCTGCTTTGACTTACTATGATATCGGAACTACTTCCAATCCAATTATAGAGAAGCAAATTGAGAATTACTTGTCTAACAAGTAATAGAAAGGATTTGATACTTATGAAAAAAAGAAAATTAATTCCTGCTTTATCTTCTTGGTTATTATTGACTTGCCTTATAGGATGCAACGACAATAATTCTTCAAACACTAGTGGGAAGCCTTCGACAGGTGTTCCTTCGACCGTGACTCCTACTGATAAAAAGCCTGTCACCAAAGTAGAAATAAATGGAACGAAGACTTTAATAGTCGGAGAAGATACAAAGCTCATAGCTAATACTGAAGTGACCTGGTCTTCTTCAGATGAGACAGTTGCAACTGTCGATGAAACTGGAAAGGTTCATGGTGTAGCTTCAGGTTCTGTTACCATCACTGCTACTTCTATTGAAAATCCTAGTCTTTCAGCTGAATGGGAGATTTCGGTCAGCATGAGAATTCCTTCCAAGGACAAGTTGACCTTCAGTGCTAAGATCGATGGAAGTGAAGTCTCTCCTGTCAATGGAAAGTATAGTTTTCCTTTAGGAAAAGAAGTAATACTTACTATTAATTCCCAAGAAGGATTTATGACTCCTAGCGTCACATTCAGCTTGACTCTTCCCAGTGATATCGATCAAACAATATGCAGTGTCGAAAATATTGCAGATACGACTAATTCAGCTGAATTTTTAGGAATAGGTAGCTTTGAAGGTGGAACCTTGACTGCAACTTGCTCTTTTGGAGATAGTGAAAGCAAGAGTATAAAGATGCCGATTCAATTCGATGTCATCGATACTAATGCCGATAACAAAGCCAACTTCTTCAATAAGTTTGAAGGATGTGAAGCTGTCGAGAAGGATTCGTTGACCGATGCTAGAATTACTGAAGAAACTAAGACTACTGATTTGACTGATGCTTCTATAAATCCTAAAACACAGCAAAAATCCTATACTTATGCTTTGTTTACCGATGCCGTTTATGTCAATGTGACTGGAGATTCCAAAGAGCATTATTTTGCTGGATCCAGAAATGATTCTACATATCTTTTTGATTATGACGGCAGCGAGATTGGAACTTTCTATAACTTTGGTAGTTCAGAAAAGTTAGGTGAGTCCTTCGTATTGTTGAATCATGCACCTGTCTATGGATTTGCTAATAGAATCAAAGCTTTGTTCGATTCATCTTATGGATTAGATACTGGTTTGGTCAACTTTGGAAATTATGCAGCATATGCATATTCCATTTTCACTATAACGGCTGATGAAAAGGCAGTGGTAGTATCTAATTTCGATTATAGTTCTACACATTATGAATTGAATTTGACGGTGAATTTCGACAGAAATAAGATTACTTCCTTTAAGTTTACTGAATTGTCTCAAACTTCAGAAAAGAAGATTGAATATAGTCTTGAAGGATCTGACTTCGTTTACGGAGAAAAGAAGATCGATAGTAAAGATAACAACGAATCCTATTTGTCTTTTGATACATTCTATTACAAGACTCTAAATCTAATTTGTTTAGGTGGAACTAATGTCGATTCTGTAGGTGACTACACCAACACTGATAAGTATGGAACTAGTGATGATTTCAACGCTGAAGAGAATGCTTATATTCTTCCTAAATATAAATCGTTGGCAATGCGTATAGATCCAACACTTGGAAATCCTATCATCGATAGCATAACAGTGACTCAAGATAACCAAGATGTGATTGTCTCATCCATAGGTAGCAACGGACTAGTCATTTTCCAACCTAAGACTGAAAGAGAGCAACAAGATGATGGAAGCTATAAGGATGTCGTAAAAGAAGGAACCACAACCTTTACTTTAACTTCAGCAAAGAATAAAGTTTCTACTTCTATAAAAGTCGAATTTAAGACTGAGACTATCAATGCTATAGAAGTCATGGACAACAAGCCTAGCAACAATGACTTTGGTGATGTCTATTTGAATGATAATTCAAATTACTTTACATTAAAAGCTTCACCTAATGATGATCAGATTGACTATGAATACGAAGCTATAGACTCTCAAACTGGTGCTTTACTACCGGATTTGAAAATCGATCACTATGTAGATGGAAACATCGATGGTTTATCTAGCTTCTATTACTATATTGTTGGAAGCAAGGTTGGAACATATAGCTTCAAAATCAGAGTTAAAGGAACTGCTGTTTCTACTAAAGATATCTTTACTATAAACATTAAATCTCCTTTGTCTGATACTGAGATATATAACCATGTAAAGGATAAGACCTATAAGATAACTACAAGTACTTCAGTCCAGACTGTTAAGTTCACATCTAATACAAGTATTGCTTATACTTATAAAAATGAAAGTTCTGGAATAGATCAAATCGAGAATATTGCAGTGACTATCACTAATGGAAAAATCAAGGTTAACGATGTCGAAGAAATTAAGATTACATCTAGTAAAATTGACGATAATGGAGATTCAGAAGGCTCTACTTCAAAAACTACATACACTAGCACTTATAGAGGTCAAAAATTCAACTCATCTTCTAAGTATTATGTTGGTGTGATGGCTGAGAATATCAGAGTATCTTCTGACTTTAATACTTTGGGAATATTCTTCATCAACAATTATGGTGGATATGAGAAACAAGAATTTCAAGTGGATAAATCTAGTCAAATTAATATAGATAACCTTCCTTCTTATTTGAATGGAAAGACATTGGTGAATAAGGATTGGAGTTTTATTACTGGTGCAGGTAACTGCTCAGTCAGTGTCTCCTTTACTTCGGACCACGCCTCCTTGACAATGGTCAATAATCAGAACACAACTATTGGAACACTTGAGTTTGACTATGCTTACGATTCTACAAGCAATGGAATAGTTGTTTCAAACAGCACTTCTATTATTGGGCCTACTGGATTTTCGTTATCTGTCACGGGATTGACTTTGTCGGCGGATAAGTCATCGATCGATATCACTATTGGAGCCTTATCTCAGTATTCTGAAGAGCCGTTGACTTCAGAAGTCACAATAAAATTGTTCTAGCATTTTGTTTCTTTAAACTGATAGCCGAGAAAGGCTATCAGTTTTTCTTTTAAGCTTTAATTAAGAATATGGTCAAAAAAACATAAAAATGAATGATTAAAAACTATAATTAGATTTTTAAAAGATGATATAATTCTACCAGTTCAAGTAAAAGGACAGTATTAAACATGAAAAAAACATCAAAATTAGCTCTTATTTCTTTGTTAGCTGCTATTTCATTAACAGCATGTGGTGGTAATGAAAGTAGTAAACCTTCGTCTACTCCTACCAACAACACCGGTAATTCTCAGACTCCCGGTAAGCCTTCGACTCCATCGACACCTGAGCCTAAGCCTTCTTATGCTATTACAGCTACTGAGGGTGAAGGTTATAAGATTGAGGGATTGCCTGAGACTGCTAAGGAAGGTGAGAAAGTCACATTTACACTTACTCTTGATCAAGGAAAGGAAGCAGATTCAGTCAAAGCCGGTGATGTCGATTGCACTTTGAATGATGATGGTTCTTATTCATTCACCATGCCCGGTAAAGCAGTGAATGTTGCTGTCACAGTTAAGAACAAGAAATTCAAAATCAACTCTATTTATTTCGATAGTGGAATGAGTTACTATAACCCAACACTAAGTTTTAGTGTTGGAGATGAGTTTGAATTTGGTCAAAAAGTAGATTTCACATTGAGCGCTGCAAGTTCCGACTTTTACGCTTCTACTCTTGGAAGAGAAGCAATCTATATCAATGATGAAGTTATCGATTTGGGTAGCCTTGGTCTTTCCGGTTCAGTAACAACTGTCGATAATTTGAGCTTCACAATGCCTGCAGAGGATGTCGACATCTATGTCATGCCTAAGGCAGTGGATATGACATCTGGTGATGCTGATAAGAGAATTAATAAGATTGTTATCGATGAAGCTCCTTCAGAAATCAAGGTTTTCTCTTCTGAAAAATTTTTATATGATTCAACATATAATTATGTTTTCAATAGTCTTTATGTAGCAAGAACCGATTCATATATTGTGACAAAGGTTTCTTATAAGGCAGACAATGTTTCTGAATGGACTGAGTTGGCTTTATCGATGACATGGACAGACAATATCTCTTTTATTTCTTTGAGCAATTTAAATCGTGGTACAGTCACTGGAGATCTTCATTTAAAGATTGAAGGAAAGAAGGTAGCAAGTCACAAATTGACAATTGTCAATGGTGATGTCGTAACCTTTACTAAACAACCTGCTGCAACTTATGTAGAAGGAGATCCTGTAAGTTTGTCATTTACAGGGGTCGATGCAAACAAGGTTATCAAGTATGATATTCAAGGTGCTGAAAACACAGCATCTTCAACTGCTACTAATATTATATTCGAGATGCCTGGAAATGATGTTACCATCACATTCTCAGCTACCGATAAAGGAAAGATTACTTTTGAAACTATTGAAGGTGTGGAAAGTGCAGTTGCTAAAGATTCTGCCTATTCATACTATGCAAATGAAATCACTTCAGCATACCCTGGAGCTATATTGTATGTATACGCAACCCCTAAGGCTGGATATACAATCACTGCTGCGTATTTAAACGGAGACAAGGAACACAAGGTAACAATGGGTAATTATGATACTTGTTTCAAACTTACTATGCCAGAATCGGGTGATGCATTGATAGGATTTGAAGTGGAAAAGAATGGTTCTATCAACCTTGAAAATAAAGTTGGAAAAGATGAAACCATAACTGAAGTCAAATACTATTCAAGTTCTTATGCTTCATCTACTTCCGAAAAGACATATAACGGATTTGGTGCAAATGCTGATGTCTATATGTTTGTGAAGGTTAAGGATGGTTATAGTTTAGGTGATGCTACAATTACAAATAATGGAACTAATACTACATGTAAAGTAACTAATAGTTATAGTGGAAGTTATTATAATTTTAAGATGCCTTCTGATGGAAGTGATGTTTCAATCAATATTAATGTTATCCAAAACGGAACTATAACAGTACAAGCAGATTCGACTTATGTTGAGTCTACATCTTTATCCAAGAGTAATTATTCATCAGATAACCTAGCTAATAATGCTATAGGTGCTGGTGAGACCTTCTATGTATTTGTTAAAATGAAGGAAGATGTCAGTGGATATAGTTTAGGCCAAGCACAAATTCAGGGCAAGGATGATACAGCTGTAGACGTTCAAGAAAATTACGGAAATACTTATTACCAGTTCACAATGCCTTCTGATGGTAGTGATGTGACAATTGTTATAAGTATGGTAAAAAATGGAAACATAACAATCGCTGAGAATGCTGGTGTCTCTGAATCTAAGATTTCTACTGGCGCAAGTTGGTTACAAGATGCAAGCAAAGCCGATGATTTTGCTCCCGGTAAGAAATTCTATATTTTAGCTAAACCTGTAGATGGAAAACTTGTTACCAAGGCTAGTATGAGTGATGGTACTGAATTCAAACCCACTGAAGTTGAGGCTACATATAATTACGGTGACGGATTCTCTTACTTTAAGTTCACAATGCCTAAAAATGGTGTTGCTAACATCAGCTTCACTACTGCAGATGCAAAGAAGGTCACATTTGATACCGTTGATGGTTTGACCTTCTCCTTCCCTTCAGGTGCTACGAGTGGAACCTCATTTGCTGTCGGCGAAAAGGTTCAAGTAATGGCAACTGCTGGTTATGGTTACACAGTAAAATCGTTAGCTATCAAGGATCATGCTGATGTTCAAGTCGACAAAAAGACTGATGATAATGGAAATACTTATTATGAATTCATCATGCCTGATTATGATGTGACATTAACTGGTACTGTTGAAGCTGGTCAAGTTGTAACCATTTCTGTCTTGGGAACTAAGATGCCTAGTAAAGCTCATGCAGTAACTATTTATGTAGACGGTGTTTCATCAGCACCTTCGTATTCTTACGATTCAGGTAAGACTGATGTTTCTATTGGATGGATTGTTGGTGATACATTGAAATTCACATATACCACCTCTGATTACAGAACAGATGATGATATTTATATAGTAATTACTAAAACAGATGGATCAGTTAAAGAAATTCAAATGTCAGCAGGTTACTACAACTACACAGCAACTGCTACTCTTGAAGCTGATTGGGCTTCTATTTACTTCAGTATAGGTAGCACACTTACAACCAAGTAATTTAAACTTATATTAGTGCACGCATTTGCGTGCACTTTTTTGTTTTTCTAATATAATAATCAAGAAATGAGGATAGAATTATGAATAAAAAAAAGAAGTTATACTCTATTATCCTATTAGGTGCTGCTTTATTGTCTTCATGTGGTAAGTCGTCTTCTATCGATAGCAATCCTACTACACCATCGATAACTGGTGGTGACAATAGCAATTCAAGTGTTGATAGATATTTAGTGTCTTTTAACAAGGCTATTGACTGCTCTATTCAATTAGATCATTCCGACAACAAGTATAAAGAAGGCGAGTTGGTTTCTATAGTATTGGTTATAAGTAATGAATCTAAAGAATTCGATAGATTCGAATGTGACGATGTATCGATAGAAATCAATAGTTCTACATCAAATCGCATAGAAGCATCTTTTATAATGCCTAAAAAGAATGTGGTCATTGATGTGATTTTGAAAGATAAGGATTTAGATTCTTTTAGAATTAAAGAATTGAAGAACTATTCATCTTATGATGCTTCATTAAAAGAAGGAGATAAATTCAAGGCTGGAGATAGTGTTGAACTCATATTGTCAGGGTCTTATTTTTCATCATCAGATGAATCTAACACATATATTCAAATAGATGATGAATATTACCATCCTTCATTGGTTGATTCTATCAATGGTTCTGCCACCTCTATGAGCCTATCATTTGTTATGCCCAACAAAGACATATCTATTATTATTTCTACTGGAAACAATCAAATTAGCAACAAAGGATTTAAAGTTTCTTTAGATGAAAATGAATATGTCGATTTGATCGCATATAATCCAGAAGAAAAATATACTAGATTCTATGGTGGATTGGTGAGGAAGATTGGATATAAAGTGACATCTGTTCAATATAAGATAGGAGCTGATGGTCAATGGACTGATAACTATTCTTTGTTTGATATCAGCAATATTTGTAATTTATATATATTGAATATAACAGCAGATGTTGAAATAAAAGTTATAGGTGAATTTACAGGCGTTAGGACGATAACATATATAAATGAAGATGCCATTATTCCTACTACTGGTTCTTTATATTATGAAGGAACTGAAGGCGACACTTATAGTGTCTCCTTCAAGTCTCATCCTAAATATACTTTGATTGGCAAGCCGACATTTGAAGGTGTGGAAGTAAATGATGACGACGTCACAGAAACTTATTTTAAATTGACCATAGGTCTATCTGATATAACTATTACTTTCCCAGCAAAAATAAATAATAAAATCACTGTATTAGATAACGATGATCTTGATTCTTATATTATCAAAAAGAACAATATAGAAACTGATTATTGTGCTTCATTAGCCACCTTTAATTTCTATCCTACTATGAAGAGAGGAAAAGTTATTACTGCCGCTAGAACTATAGATTCTAACGGAACAAAGGGTAGTTGGTGTTATCCCTCTGATGACAGTTGTGGTGTTCAATCTATCGAAATGAGAATGCCTAAATCTGGAGACTGTCAGATAGAAATAAATACTGCTGATGGATTCACTATAGATATAGACAAAACAGATCATGGCTCTATGACTATTAATAGAGATACATTTAGAAAAAACGATAGAGTCTATTTTACAATCCAAACAGAATCAAATTTTTATAGATTTAATAAATTGATAGATTCAGAAACAGGTAAGACTATAGAGACTACTATGAATGAGAATAGCGGATACTTCACTATGCCTGAGAAGTCCTTGAAGCTCAAGGCCATAATAGTTGAAGTAGAAAAAGCTGATGTCAATTTAACTGGAGATTTGGATAAACTCGAGTCCATTGAGATTCAAGGAAATAAATCTTTAACTAGAATGAATAAAGATAAAATCTTAGGAACATTCATTGTTGGAGAAAGCATAACTATACTACCGGTAACTTTAAAATCACAGTATCAAGATGATTATATTGTTACTGTTAAAAAGAGAGTCAATGGAAAAGAAGAAGAGATTAAATCTAGTTATGGATCATATTTATTTTCGGTAGAAGAAGGACTTACTGATATAGTTGTATTAGTAGAAGAAAAAGCACAAGTAAAAAGCTTTAAAGCTACTATCAATAAGCCTGATGGTGTAAGGCTAACGTTTAGAGTCAATTATAAGTCGGTTACTTCTTTAGATGATACTTTGATTCCTGGTGATGATGGGAAAGCAAGACTAGAGATATTTGTAAATAGAGATGCAAAGCCAGCGGATTATAAAGTTCAAGTCTTGGATAATGAAAACAATGAAGTTATAGCTGAGTCTGGAGTGACTACTGTCGCTTATATGATTTATAGCGATATTACGATCAACATAACAGCTAAATAAAATGTGAGGATTCTATATGAAGAAATTTAAACTAATTGCTTTGATTTTGTTATTAGGTAGTGTTGCATCGTGTGGAAAAGAATCTATTAGCAATTCGACCATATCTTCCACTTCGGATAAAAAAACTGATATATCATCGACAAATAAGACAGAAACAATCGATGATAAATTCGATAAGTTGTTGTCTGATATGGCTTATGGATATAGATTTAAAACTACTGCCACAACATTGACTAGTGATGGATACTCAAATTATTGTCTTGATATAGGTGTAAAGGATAATGGATATGAGTTCATTAGATATGATTCAAAACAAAATCAACAAGCAGATAGAAATTCTGTATATGTAGAATATTTCTATTCTTACGATCCGGAAGCTTTCACTCCTTTAGTATCTATGCCTATGTTAGATATTTCTAATAAGATAGATTATTATCCTTATACTATCAATGGCAAAAATCTCGATTGGTACGACTCAGGATATCAGAATATGTTCACATATTTTGAAAAGGATAATTATTTAGATGATGAGGGTACTTATACACTGGATGTCGAGGATGATTATGTTAAAACATATCTTCCTTTATTAGCCACTCAGTTTTTGCATGAATACACCAGAACTATCAAAGAATTTTCTTTCATCTATAACAAGGATAATGATGGATTTGATGTAAATATAGTGTTCAATCCTATCACCGGATCTTTCTCTAATACTGAATTAGAGATTCAAGGTCAAGTAATTCCAGGTGATGATTTTGAATTTAAACAAGCTGAATATACTAAGACTGGTGAAGAAAAAGAAGAGTTGAATCAAGTCTTTTCTAAATTAAAGAATAACAAGTATTCTTTTGTAGATACCACTTATTCAATTGATGAAAACAGCAATAAGACAGTCGAATCGAAATATTCAGGTAAAACAGATGGATCTAGTTTGATACTTGAATCGGAGACTTCAATGTCAAAGATGAATTTCTTATATAAGAATGTTGGAAACAATCAAATCCAACAAGCCAATAAACTTGGAAATGATTATTATGCTTATGGATCAGTTATCAATTCATCTATAACACCATTACTTCCATCATTTGATATGTCTTCTATATTCTTTAATAAGACTGATGATAATAAGTATGTATATGATGGTAGAGCAAATTTCTTAAAGACGAAAACTTATAATTTTTCAGGTGAAGGCTTAGCTGTTACTTCGATGAATGTAACTTTCGATGATGACTCAGTATTGTTTGAAATCGGATTTGATAAATCAACAAATATAGAAGAGATCAAGTATGCTTTCTTGAATGAATCTAATATAGCTGACAGTATAGAAATAAAAATTGATTGTTCTGATGTTGAATTATCGACTTTACTCGAAGGTTATTCTAAGGCACTGATTGGATTAGAAGAATTAATTGGTGGAAAAGATAACTTGAATCTCATTCCAGTAGTTGGAGGAAGACAATCTGTAGCAGGTCTTTATTATTCCGATGGAGTCGATGGTGATGGTGAAGAAACAAAAGAGAAGTATTATGGAATAGAATATAGGTTGATTGGAATAAGTGGATCAGAGCAAATAAAACTATATGAGACTAAATTGGTGGAAGCCGGTTTCATAGCTACTAAAACTCAAGGAACTCATTTCTCTGGTGATTTGTTCACAAAAGAAATTCAAGTCAATGGTAATACTAAGACATTGAGATTGGAAGTTGCGTCAGGAACCACTTATCAGACATTAGCCATTGCAATAGATGTAGCATAAAATAAAACTGGATTATCAGTGTAATCCAGTTTTTTTGTTTATTTATTTTTTTATTCTCTAGTTAAGATAGTCGAATCAGACTTGCCCGAATCAGATTCAATAGTCAGTTTATATTCATTATTTGATAATGTTATTGTGATTAAATATCCACCACACTCAAATGATAGATTATTATCTGAAATAGATACGTTTGTAGCTGCATATTCTGTTTCATCATCTAAATTGAGACCCATTTTAAATTTGACTGAATATACATATTCATCTTTAGAATACTTATCAGTATTCTTTATCTTCTCTACTTTAATTTGTACTTTTTGATTCTTGAATGGACTGGTTGAAGAGAATGATCCAGTGAATGTTCCATACATTTTGCTCAAAGAATCAAATGCACTTATCGTATTTATATCAAATGGAAGTTTAGAAGAGTCAGAAAAGATCTTATATTCGACATATCCTCCATTTTTCTGAAGGAATTTGACTGTATCGATTTTTGAATTCGATAATTTGATCTCGGCTTTGATGACATCTTCAACATTATAAGAATCATCTAAATCAGAGAACGAGTCGAAGTAAAAAGCAAATCTATCTGGCATTATGGTCAATGAATAAACATTTGTTTCTTTATCGAATGTGAAGGCTTCGACTGGCTCACTTCTTCTAGGCATAGAGTAGGATAAATTAGTTATATAAGATCCATCGCTATCCTTTTCTTTTTCTTCTTTATAGTAGTATGTTCCATCCTCTTTTGTGATTTCATGTACATATCCATCTTTGATTAAAGCACCGCTGAAATTATTATCATCGATTTGATAGAACATTACAGAGGAGGATATATATCCTTCGAGATGAGGCATTTTAACATTGCTTATATTTGATACATTTCTTTCAAAACTATAAGGATTGCTAAATAAGTTATCAAAAGCTGATTTCAATGCATCATGATAGTCTTTGTGCTCATATGGAACAGGTTTATTAGCTTCGTGATCAACGTTTTTGTCATTGTTAATAGTGAAGTTTATTTCATAATGGAATGGAGATCCATCCTTATCATTAGCTTCCTTACTAACTATATGGAATGAATCTATGGAGTCGTTCTTAACTATAATTTTGAATTCATCAAAACTCATTATGGATAAGATTGCTATTTTTGATGTGAAGTTTCTAGCAGCCTTATATCTATTACCTGCTGTTTGGCCATCTTTTGAGAAATCCAAGTAATAGTTACCATCATTACCCTTATCGAAGAAACCTGAATCACTTGTTTCATCGTAGAATGGATTTGATACCATTGACCAGGATAAAGATCCTTCTCCATCTGAGGCTTTGGTCAATACTAGATTGTTATTTTCATCTATATCATATGTTCCGACATATTCATTAGAATCTTCAGTGATTTTAAAATAATCTAAGCTTCCTTCTTCATTTCCGACTTTTCTATCGTAGTGATAAGAATCATCGCTGAATTTAGTTGTGAATGTTGTTGTTTGATTTAAGTCATCACCATCAAAATCTTTGATGGTTCCATTTATAGTCAATCCGGTTTTCATGGATTCGAACAAATCGAATAAGGACTTAGTCGATTTAGAAGTAGATGAATTGTTAGTGGATTGTTTGTTGGTCGATGATGGGTTTGTACTAGGCTTAGATGTGTTGGGTGTTGTGTTTGTGCCACTGCAACCGACCAACAACAAAGCTAAAGATAAAATAGATAGATATTTAGATTTCATGATTTCCTTCTTTCATTGACCTTAAGATTTAACACTATTGTGCGATATTTATTCAAGAGAAGATTTAAGCAATTTGATTTAAACCAAAAAGCAGCCATCCTAAAATGGCTGCTCGATGATAATATTGATTACCAATTAGTATCTGGAACTGATAAAGCACTGCTGAATACATGAATTTTTACAGAGTTTAGTGCGACACCATTCCAATTTAAATATGGACTCACTGATAGTTCGTATACATTTCCGTTTATAGTCTTTGTATAGAGTTTATAGGCGGCGTAAGTATCGTTGTAATTTGATTTGTCGGTTAAGGTCCAACCTTCTTCTACTAATTTTGCCTTATAGTTTTCTATGAATTCATCTCTTGCAGTTTCATTTTCAAATTTATTGGTTTCTAAGTAACAATCGTTATGACCGGCATCATATAATGAATTTGTATGAGCGATTGTATTATCCCATCCTGGCTTTGCATATAAGTAAGGAACAACATTGTCGATTTTCCATGCTTTCATTTCATTATATAAAGAACTATTTGCTTCTTGGAATGAAGTAGGTTCATCGTGTTCTTTAGCCTTGGTCCAGTCTATATCGATGGTAGTAGAATCATAATTAGAATAATTGGCTTCGATTGTGATTTCTTCCTCAAAGGATTCTAGTTTTGTAGAAATCTTAGATACATATCCATCAGTGATATAGAGATTTCCTTGATCGATATATTGACCATTCATATAAGGAAGATATAAGCACTGACCTACGAATTGACCATTCTTTCCATTTCCACCACGTGATACATATGCACCATTAGAGTTTTTATCAGCAAAGATATCAGCTGAGAAAGCAAAGGTTGGATAACGATTTACTGTATCGCTTTGGAATGGAGTTGTATGAGTCTTTTCAATATATAAATCTTTGGTAGTATCATTGTAACTATACTCATAGTATCCAGTATCAGTCTTTTTAATACCAGTATGTGTTGTTTTACCATTTATAGTTACTACTTGGTCAATAGCATCTTCATTAAACTTCATTGTGTACATATTGACTGACGATCCGTAATCCAATGAGTATTTAACTGTATAGTTATGGCTTGAAGCTGAAGCATTTCTTGCTGTTTCGATAGTGTCATGATAAGTCTCATGTGTGAAAGGCTCTACATGTTTTATTTTAGCAGTGCCTATTTCTGAAATAGTTCCAGTAGCTATAAATCCGTATTTGGTGTCAGGATCAGATTCATTTGTTGCGGCAGGATCTACGATCATGGTGACTCCATCGATCACTCCGTTTGTGACGGAGAAATACAAGTCATCCAAAGCTACATTAGATCTTCTTAACAACATTAAAGGAATCAAAGTTTCATAGTAATATCCACCGATGTAGTGATATGTTTTTCCTCCATCGAATGTTGCGAAGTCTTCATAGGAGAAATAATCACTTTCTCCTCCAGTCACTCCTAAGAAGTTGGCGTAGTTAGCGTCAAAGCTTCTTTTATTTCCTTCCTCATTAGTCAAAGTCTCTTTTGCGAGTTTATTATTTATATCGATGTATTCTTTGGAAAGACTAGAGCCATTTCTTACATAGGCTTGATTCATTGTTTCTTTTTGCTTGATATTATCGTATGCAGTTACTGAGTATGCATCAGTTAAATTGTATTCAAGGTTAAATAAATATGAATTGTCATTTTCTTCGAATATGATTTCTAAATCAGTATCACCTTCTTCTGTGGAATTCAATTCATAGTCATAATCGTAGAGCTTTTCGTTAATATTGAATTTAGCTGCTCCGGTGACAGTTTTGAACATGTCTTCGTTCATAGTTTCACCTTCTTCGACGGTTACTTCCATCTCAGAATAGACTGATTCATCATCCGCCATTGTGGCTTTGATGATTACAGTTCCAAACTTATCAGGCATTGAAGTTAGCAAAGCTTCCTCTTGCTCTTGATTTTCTAATCTAGAAACTTTAACTATGCTTTCATCGGATGAAGTCCAATTGACATCCTTGTTTCCATATTCATCTACGATTGCATAGATAGATCTTTGTTGATTAGGATAGAGATTTCCCATCATCTTAAGCTTAATTCTGTCATCAGTATGGAGCTCTTTGTTAGAAGAGGTTGTATCTTTTCCTGTGCCTGATGTGTTAGGCTTTGGTGTGGGTGTAGCACTAGGATTGGTAGAGGGTTGTGTAGATGGTTCTGTTGTCTTGCCACACGATCCTAGCAATGTTAATAATATTAGTGTGGAAAGAGCTATTTTATTTTTTCTCATTTGTTTTTATTCCTTTCGTTTTATCGGCGAGGGCTAGATTATAAAGGCATAAGTTATCCTAGTCAAGTGATTAGATAACACAAGCATCACTTGTCAAATAAACATCGATAATATGAAATATGGTTGTTTGATTCTCTTTAATATTTTGTGTAATCAGTCTTTTATATTTTTGATAAAATAATAAAAGTTAAGAGCTTACACAAGAGCAATAAAGGATTAAAGGAGAAATTGTTATGGAAAAAAGCTATTTTACTTCTAAGAACAATGTAAAAGCTAAAGACTATACGAATATATTGGATGATGCAGAGGAGCATGATAAGTCTAAATCATATGATAGCTTACCTTTTGCTTATAAGCATGTAAAATTGAAAAGTGAATATATAAGTGAAAATGTACTCCTTTCAGTGAATCACTTAAAAGTATTCTATAAGAAGAAACACTTCTTAAAGAAGGAATACATCAAAGCGGTTCATGATATCAATTTTAAAATTCATAAAGGTGAAATCTTTGGAATAGTAGGAGAAGAGGGAAGTGGAAAGACTATTACGGCTAAAGCTATAGTAGGGGAAGAAAGCATAACTTCTGGTGCTGTCTATTTTAAAGGTGCACGTATTGCAGCTGGAGACAGATGGAACAGGAAGGAAATAGAGTGGTCTAAGAAAAATGGAAAGAAGGAAATCGAAAGATTGAAGAACGCTAAGACCGTAGAAGAAGTTGAGGATCATCCTTCTAAAGTCGATAACCTTTATGTAGGAAAAGAAATCTTGGATTATTCTTTAGTTCGCTCTAAATATGCAGTATCTACTAGATTCTTAATCTATAGTGAATTGAGCAAAGGACATTCCTTTGATTATGCTTTGAAGTATATAGAAGCATTAGCCGAGAGTTTTATCGGTGGAACTTATGATAGAAGCAAATACTTCTTTATAAATGATCAGGAAGCTAATGAGAATGGATATCACTTGTTGAGAAGAATTAAAATGCTGACTGAGAAGGATGTATTGGATTCCTTACTTCCAACTAACGATTTAGCTCTATTGATTCAATCTAGAATTAAAACAGTAAAAATGAACATAAAGTTGATTAAAGAAGAACAGACAAGAAAAATCAAGCAAATAAAATTCGATAATGAAAATAATGATTATAGATTGAGAATTCAAATACAACCTTTGTTCTTAAATGCATTAGACCCTGATATGAATGTTAGAGATGTTTTGACTAGTAGAATCAAATCTTTAAACAATGCTGCTATTGCAGAAAGAAGCTCTAAGGCTTTGGAAGAAGTCGGACTAGTTTCAAGTTACTTCTCTTTATCGGTTAAAGATTTGAAATCTTTTGAAGCAGTTAAAGTTGAATTGGCCGCGGCTTTAGCTGCTAACCCTGAACTTTTGATAGTCAATGATCTTCCTAAGACATTGACTAAAGAGGAAGAAGAGGAATTTATTGAGTTGCTGAGAAAACTTAGAAACAAAAGAATGATCTCTATTCTTTTCATGAGCAGAAATCTTAATTTGGCTAAGCAAATTTGCGATACTATCAGTATTCTTCATGATGGAGATATGGTCGAATTAGCAAAGAAGGATGAGCTTTTGAGCAATCCTATTCATCCTTATGGAAAAGCTTTTGTTAAGGCTTTTGAAAAAGACGATGGTGATCATAAAGTTGATTATGATTCATCGAAGAAACGTGATTATTCAAAGGAGAAACCGACATTCCAAGCAGTCATTCCAGGTCATTATGTCTTGTTCGATACTAATGAAGCTATCGCTTATAAGAGCTTGATTCAAAGCCAAAACAAGTTTAATAAGTGACCGTTTAAATTCTTTAGTCAATTATCTAGTTTTATCTTTTATCAGTTAAATCATTTACTTGTTTAAGTATTTGATTTTCATCTTACAATGAATATAAGGAAGGAATTCTTTTATGAGCGATACGAACAATAAAGAGCAAAAGAAAGAATGGTCAACTTTTAAAAAATGGATAGTATCTATATTGATAATATTATTGACTTTAGTTGTTATTTTAGGAGGAACTATATGCGCTTTGTATATACGTTCTGCAACGTATAAACCTAATGATCAAAAGCCGAATATAGATACGAAAAGCGAATTCGTAACTCAAGGAAATGAGAATGGTACAAAAAGAGCAATCTATGATAAGGACGGTAATAGATTGCAAATAAAAGGCATCAATGCTGGGAATGTACTTGTTCAAGAAGGATGGATGAGCCCATTCGACAATGATCCTAAAAAAGATGAAAATGGAAATCTTATAAAGGATAATGATGGCAATTTAACTTATGCGGAGTTCACTCAGGAAGACTTTGAAGAAGGATTGTCAAATAATCCAAATTTAAAAGATAACAAAGATGAATTGATGAATCTTTACTATAAGTCTTTCTTCTCTGAAGATGACTTTAAGAAAGTTAAAGAATTACAATTCAATACCATCAGACTTCCTTTCTACTGGCGAAATATTTTAAATGACGATTTCACTAGAAAAGATGAAAGTGTTGCATTCTCTTATTTAGATTGGTTCGTAGAGCAATGTAAGGTTAATGATTTATATGTTATCTTAGATTTGCATGGTGTTCCTGGAAGTCAAAATGGTTTTGAGCATTCGGGATTGTTCTTAGAGCAACCAACATTTTGGCATAACGAGACATACGAGAATGCTGTCATAGATTTATGGGACTATGTCAGTGAACATTACACAAACAATAGAAAAGATATCGCTCCTTGGATTCTATCTTATGATGTCATAAATGAACCTCAATCTTCAAAGAATAAAAATCAAGATAAATATTGCACTGATTATCAAGATAAATTATATAAGGTTATAAGAGAAAACAATGATCAGCATCTTATCACATTAGAGTTCATGTGGGACTATTCAGTATGCCCTAATCCAGATAAATATGGATGGTCTAACATCATGTATGAATTGCATCAATATAATTGGAATAGCAATCTTATCAATTTGGAAACATTCAAATCTTACTTCGATTCGAAATTATTAGGTCACGATTATGATGTTCCTATCTATATAGGTGAATTTAACTGGTTCGAAAATTTGGATAGTTGGAAGAAATGTTTGGTCGATTGGTACGATGATAGAGGATATGGTTGGACCATATGGAACTATAAGACCACAGTAACTGGTGGCTGGACTTCATCTTGGGGTGTTTATACAGCACAGATGAAATTAAATAAGAAAAAAGAAGAAACTAAAGTAAATATTCATACTTGTACTTTAGATGAATATAAGAAGGCCTGTGAATTAGTCAAGACAGAAAATTGTGCTACTTCTTTTACATATCATATGATTAACACGTATAACACTGAATGGAAAGTCTAAATAGTATAATTAGATAGAAGACAATATCACGATTTTGAAATAGTGATATAATACTCATGTATAAGAGGATATATAAATGAAAAATAAAATTAAAAAAGTTGTTGTTTCTATTATGTCTCTTCTAAGTGTTGGGTTTGCATCTTTCAACTTTACGAGTTATCAACCATCAACAAATTTAATTCCTAAAAGAGCTTATTCGACTATTACTGGCAAATGGGCGACATTAAAAGTAAAGATTTTTGCCTACTATAATGGTGAAAATTCATCCGGTTTTGGTCTTGGTCATGCCTTTATTACTGTTGAAAACTTAGCATATAATGAGCAGACATTTGGTCATGCAACATTGAATGTTACTCAAGGTGCTACAGTTGGAACTTGGGGCAACAAAAGTGAACATAAAGGGTTATGGTATAACTTGGAAAAGCACTTTTTGATTCAAAATAAAGGAGTATATAATGGAATTGTCTCTTTGACTACTTACTTAGATGAAAATGAAGCTAATGTATTACATGCATATGTGAGAGATTATGATTCATGGTCTACTTTTAATAATTGCTCTTCCTTTGCTGCTGGTGCTTGGAACCTCATTTCCAACGAGAAAGTCACAGCTGGTCTTATAAATACACCTGAAAATTTAGCAAATTCAATCAAATGCTATTCGGATTATAAGACTAATGATGATTTACCATCTTATTGTGGAAAAGTGTTTTATATGGATAATGGTGTAAAAACTTATTCTCAAACTTATGCAATGCTTACCAGTTTATATGATGATCCATATAGTTATAGAAAGGAATTATAAAATATGACTTATTTAATTTTGTCTATTGTGAGTTTAGTTCTTTGTGTAGTTTCCGGATTTTTGATTTTTGTTAGCAATGCTGCTTTGGTTAACAAGACTTGGGAAAATGGCGATGGATTCTGGTCCGAGCAATTAGCTACAAACGTGAGAAATACTTCTATTGTTCTACTTGTTGTTTTTATCGTGCTAGCAATTGTTTTGTTTGTTCTTTTTCTTAGAAAGAAAAAGAATGATAAGAGACGTAAAGAAATAGAAGAAAAAGAGAAGAACAAGTAAAATAGAAAAGCTCAATGACCTAATCATTGAGCTTTTTTAAATCAAATTTTTCTTATTTATTATCGTCGTTCTTTACTTTATCATCTTGTTCTTTCATAGCAGAGATGGATTCTGTGACAACATTTGCTATGGAAGATATTTTAGTTATATCGGATGGGATGATTAACTTAGTAGCTTTACCTTCTGCGACTTTAGATAATGTCTCATAGGATCTGATTGTTAATACAGCGTTAGATGGATTGGCCTCATTTATCATTCTTATTGCTTCAGCCTCGGCTTTTCTCACCATCAATTCACCATCAGCCTCAGCTTTTTTGACTTTGAGAATTGCTTCAGCTTGAGCCTCGGCTTTTTTGATAGTTGCTTCTTTCTCAGCTTCTGCATTTAATATTGCTGCCTCTTTGTTACCTTCAGCGATAGTTATTGCAGAGGTCTTTTCACCTTCAGCTATCAATATCTTTTCTCTCTTTTCACGTTCCGCTCTCATCTGTTTTTCCATTGCAGATTGAATATCTTTTGGAGGCAAGATATTTTTGACTTCGACACGTGTGACTTTGATTCCCCAAGGATCGGTGGCGTCATCAAGGATTTGTCTCATCTTAGTGTTTATGATGTCACGACTGGTTAGGGTTTGATCCAAGTCCAAATCACCGATAATATTTCTCAGTGTCGTGGCAGATAATGCTTCTATACCTGCGATAGGATTCTCTACTCCATAGGTGAATAATTTAGGGTCAGTCACATTGAAGAAGACAACTGTATCTATTTGCATAGTGACGTTATCTTTTGTGATGACTGGTTGAGGAGGAAAATCATAAATTTGTTCCTTCATTGAGACTTTCTTTTGAATTCTATCCACAAACGGAGCTAGGAAATGAATTCCTGTGTCCCAAGTACAAAGATATTTTCCTAATCTTTCAATTACGTATTTATCTGTTTGGTTTACTATCTTAAGTGAGCAAAGCAAAATGATTAAGACTATAAATACTATTACTGCAAAGATTGAAATAATGACTATTGCTTCTGTTGGCATTTTATAATCCTCCTTTAATTAGATTTTTTGACAAGAAGTTTATTTCCTTGTATGGAAATGACTTCTACGATTGAATCGACTTCTATTGTATCATCTTCATCTCGTTTGATAGCATTCCAAGTGACATCATTGATTTTTACTTCACCTTTTTCTAGAGAAGTTATTCTTTTTACTACGATTCCTTTTTTTCCTATCATAGTATCTACATTTGTCTTTGAATGGAGATGAACAAGTCTCTTTTGGAGTATAGGTCTTATTACTAAGAAAGTTATTAATGACACTCCAACAAAGACAATAATCTCACCCCAGTATGGCATTCCAGGAATAAAAGTTATGGCGAAAGCTACTATAGCTCCAACACAAAACCATACTGAAACTAAAGCTTCAGTCAACAGCTCAGTCATCAAAGCTAAAGCGAAGATTACGGCCCAAACTATTAACATTATTGTAAGTTCAGTCATTACTTAATCTCCTTTCTTAAATCTATGATCAATAAGTTTTCTTTTTGATCATAGTAGCATTTATATTTTAGAGGTTTCTTAGAGAAATCATGATTTATAAGATTTCGAATCTTTGATACAAAATCTGTAGAGGATACTCTTACATATGATTTCCCACCAGAGAGAACAAACATGTTCTCTTCTGGATATTTTTTAGACTCATAATCATCTTGACTGATTGGATGAAGAGCAATTTTATAATTGCTAACATCTAATCTTAGCATCACGGTATAACTATTAGCCAATAAATCTACTCCAGGCTTGTTAATAGTTATATTGGTTGGATAAATAGTTGCTACTGCATTCTTTTCGTTTTTAGAAAATCATTGAAACATGTATTCCCCCTTTTACTAAGCATATAATACTAATAAATTATAGGAAATTCAATAAAAGTCAAACCTCTTCTATAGTTCTTATTTTTAATGTTTTCTAAGGATATGTAACTACTAAACCTAACTCTAAATATTTTATAGTTAAACCTATTTCATAAGATATATTTAATCCTACTCTATGAGAAGTAATCTATTTTGTGAAGCAAAAAAATTAAATCACCATGAAAGCTTGACCGCTAGAGAAGATTGATTTAAAACCAAAAATATGCTATAAATTTTCAAACAAAGATATCCATGTTTGCTTTTAAAAGTAAACCCATATCTATAGTTGTGAGGGAAGGAAAAATGATTAATATCGCTATAGTTGAAGATGAAAAAGTGGCTTCGGATTTGATATATGATTATCTTTTAAACTATGGCAAGAAATCAGGTGAAGAATTTAACGTCACCGTTTTCAAAGATCCTCTTGCGTTGCTTGAAAATTATAAGCCCACCTATGACCTTATATTTATGGATATAATGATGCCTAATATGGATGGTATGCAAGCTTCACATAAATTGCGTGAACTTGACAGCTCGGTGCTTCTTATATTTATTACCAATATGGGAGATTATGCCGTAAAAGGATATGATGTAGGTGCAAGCGCATTTATTAAAAAGCCAGTATCATATTTCGATTTCGAGCAGAAAATGAACCGTGCTATTTATACCATAAAAAGCCGTGATGATAAGGTGCTTATTATTTCAAGCGGTACTACTAAATTTAGAATTTTACTTAGAGACTTAATGTATATCGAAGTATCGGGGCATAAATGCATATATCATACTTCAAGCGGAATCATTGAAGGCAGAAATACTTTAAGTTCGCTCTCTAAGCAGCTCGAGATATATGATTTTATGCTCTGCAACAGTTGTTTTCTCATCAATCCTACCTTTATAAAAAATATTAGCGGATATACAGTCAAAGTTGGCGATGATATTTTAGAGATAAGCCGCTCAAAAAAGAAAAATTTCATGATGCAATTCAATAATTGGATAGCAAAAGGCGGAAGTATCTAAAATGGAATTTTCATATTTATTATCCTATATCGGCGGCTCGATAACATTTATAATTGTAACTTTTTGTGGTGAATTTCTTTTCTCCTTAAACTATAAAAGAAAAGATAAATTTGTCTTGAGATATAGCCTTTCTTTACTTATCACATTATCTTTAAGCGTAGCACTTACCATACCCTATTATATTGTCGATGTTATATATAAAGAAATAGTATGGTCAAACATTGTTGTCATCGTCTTATACCTTTCAATGTTTACCTTAACGGTAATAGCCAATAAACTTTGTTACGACGAATCATTTACTTCCTGCCTTTTATCAGGGCTTGCCGGTTACGCCTCCCAGCATATTTTTTATGGTACTTATTCAATAATAAACATTGCAACCAATCTTGAAAACACTATATATGGGCTATTTCATTTTTCGGATATCAATCTTGTATTTGTATGTAGCAATTTTCTATGCATGCTTATTCAGCTTGCTATCGCATCGATTGTACTTACGCTTTGTTATTTTCTAGTAGCACGAAAGACCAATAAAATTTCGCCAGTAGGCTTTGTTCAAAAAAATGTATGCTTTATCACAGGCTCTACAATTATGATTGTGCTTATATTTAATGTGTTTTGTGACGTGTTCGCTTCATTTAATATCGCAACCTCTATATTCGGTAAACTGCTACTCGTCGTTTGTTGTATCTTTATTCTAGTATTTTACTATAATATGCTTGAAGCAGGTTCTTATAAAAACGACTTGGATATCGTCAATAATCTCAACCGATCCGAACGCAGGCACTTTGAAAAACTCAAAAAAGACATGGAACTTATAAGTATAAAGTGTCATGACATAAAACATTATATCGCTATGGCAGGAGAAAACGGCGGCGTTAATGTATCCGAATTAAATGAACTCGTAAACATTTACGAATTAACGATCAAAACAGGTAATGAAATAATAGATACACTTATTGCTGACCGTAGCCTATATTGTTCTGCACATAATATCAAACTAACAGTCATAGCCGACGCATCGCAATTAGATTTTATAAGTGCTTCGGATATGTGCTCCCTATTTGGTAATATGCTTGAGAACGCTATCGAAGCCGTTGATAAAGTCAAAGATGAAAGCAAACGTATAATAAATATAAATATCAGACCTGTTGCAGGTCAAGTTTTTTTCTGCATGGAGAATAGTTATGCGGAAAAGCCAAAAATGGATAATGGTATGCCTGTTTCCTCCAAAGGGGACAAGCAACATCACGGTTTTGGAATGAAAAGCATAAAACTGATAGCAGATAAGTACCAAGGCAGCTTTTCCTGCTCTATTGATAACGGTGTATTTAGAATAAACATTTTGTTTCCTTTAAACAAAAAATTGACGACTTAGGACAAAAAATTACGGCTTAGGACATTGATATTTACTGAATGCCCTTTCTCTTTTAATTTATTAGTGTGATAAAAAATCACAAAATAATAATCATTTATGGAGGAAACCCTATGAGAAACTTTAAAAAGTTTGTCCCCGTAACGGCTATGTTTGCACTCGTTGCAACAACGTTAGGGCTTACTGCTTGTGGAAGCGGAAACGAAGGAGGTAATGGCGGCAACTCGTGCGAAAAGACACCTTTTATAAAAGATGTCGTAATTTTAAATGCACCTGAAGTCAATTATCTTTATGGCGATACGTTTGATGAAGGCGACTTCTTGCTTCAAGAAATTTATTCAGATGGGGCAACTAAAAACGTAACAAGTGGCTATCAATTTATAAGAAAGCAAGAAAGCGTATTAGTTGACGAAGAAAATTGGGTTTACGAGGATAAAGATGTAGAACTTACTGCACCAATGACAAGAAACGATACCGAAATTTATATCGAATATAAGACTACATGTCAAGGATACGACCTCACCTATAATCTTACTCAACCTTTAAATGTGCAAGATCCAAATTCAACGGATACTGTTATTTTTACGGTAGGTACTAACGACAAGGTATATTTCTATGGCGATGGTCACGTTGAGTCTTATGGCGTTCAATGGAACAATGAGTATTGGCAATATGGCACAAATAGCGGTAAATGGAGTTGGAATGGCACTGAACTTGTAATAGCTATGAAAAATTATAATTCAAATATCAGTGAAAATCCTGCTGATGAATATCGTGAACTCTACGTAACAAAGAATGCCGATGGCACTTTCACATTCAAATATGAATGGGCAGCAAGAACTGAAGCTCTTCCAGGCGGAGGATTTAAAACCTATACTTTTGGTGGAACCGTATCCAAGAGCGACGTTAAAAGAAGACTTACTCCTTCTAAAACATATGGCGATCAAAATTTAAAGGGTAAATATTCAAAGCAAACGGATCACGTTAAAGGTTAACTTCGGAGGAAAAGCTAAATGAAGTCATCTAAACTTTTCAGAGGGCTTTCGGCAGTATCCATATTCCTTTTCTTTATAATAAACGGACTTACCGTCGGAATGTTTAATAGTGCGGGCTTTATTAATAAAGCGCTTAACACACCAACTTCAATATATGTAAAAAAGGAAAATGGAACACAAGAAATCCCAACCTACTTTAAGAGTGAATTCTCAAAAGATATAAACAATTTTACCCAAGATGAGTTAAAGGCTAAAAACGAAGCGGCTGAGAAATTTATCGAAAGCGAAGAGGAAGAGAGCGCAGTTCTTTTAAAAAACGATAATAATGCACTTCCTCTTACAGCAGAGGAACAAAAAAAGGTAAGCCTCTTCGGTTATACCACTGTTTCGCCTTACTATCGTTCACATTCAGGCGGTGGCGGTTCTCAAAGAACGGTATCTTTCTTGGAGGCTTTGGAAAGCCGTAATATAAAGTATAACACTACATTGACTGACTTATATAGCGGACTTTCATATGAAAGAAACTATAAATCGGTTGCTGAAGCGCCTCTTTCCGTATATAGTGAATCGGTTAAAAGTTCATTCGCATCGTATAACGGAGCTGCGATAGTAACACTTTCGCGTGAAGCTGGCGAAAACGACGACTTAATTACAAATTATCAAGATAGCGATGGCACCGTTCATTCAATTCTCGCTCTCAACAAAAACGAGAAGGATATGCTTAATCTCGTTAAGGAGTATAAAGAGAATGGCACATTTAAAAAGATTATAGTTCTTCTCAATACTTGTAATACTATGGAAGTCGGATGGCTCGATGAATACAAAGTAGATGCCTGCCTTTGGATTGGAGGCCCTGGAATGAGTACCGGTTTCTATGGTGTGGCGGATTTACTTACTGGCGAGGTTAATCCTTCTGGTAAATTAGTCGATACATATTCTACAAGTTCGCTTTCTGCCCCTGCAATGCAAAATTTCGGCGCGATGAGCACTAATAATCTCGTATATGCGGAAAATATTTACGTAGGATATAAATATTATGAAACCCGTTACGAAGACGTGATTTTGAATAGATATGGAGCAAATTCCACTGTAGGAGTTTACGCTTCAGAAGGCGCTTGGGATTATGCCAAGGAAGTAACCTATCCTTTTGGATACGGACTTTCCTACACTACTTTCACACAAACATTAAAGGGCGTTAAAGACAATGGTGATGGCACCCTCACAGTTACCGTCAACGTAAAGAACACGGGCGAGGTCGCAGGTAAATCGGTTGTTGAAATTTATTCGCAAACACCTTATGGAGATTACGAAAAAGAAAATCTTGTTGAAAAGTCAGCTATACAACTTGCAGGCTTTGAAAAAACAGATAAATTAAACGCAGGCGATGACGTCGACGTAAAAGTTGCCGTTGATAAGTATTTCTTAGCTTCATACGATTATAAGAAGCTTGGCGGATATTATTTAAGTGCTGGTGATTATTATCTCGCTCTTGGTGATAACGCGCATGACGCATTAAACAACGTGCTTGCAGCGAAAAACGCTACTGGTATGGTTGATTTTGATGGTACATCTATTAACGGTGATAAAAACAAAGTATATCATTGGACCGAAAAATTCAATTCCGATCTCTATAAGATAACAAAAGCAGGTGGAACAGTAGAAAATCAACTACAAGCAGCGGATATTAACACTTGGAAGACAAATGAAGTTAAATACCTTACTCGTCAGGATTGGCAAAATACTTACCCAACAAAGCTTTCAATAGAAAGCACTGCTGAAATGCTTGCTGCTTCAGAAGATAAAGAGTATAAAAAGCCTGAAAACGCAATATCTTCAAACGATGTTAAAAACGACCAAAACCTCGGTATTAAAATAGCTGATATGTGGGGTGTTGATATTGACGCCGTTGATTCAAATGGCGAAAATATATGGGATAAATTCATAAGCCAACTCTCCATCGACGAGCTTGTGTCACTTATGTGCGACCAAAACGCTATCAGCGCTATTAAAGATATCGGCTTTTTAGGAGGAACTAACTCAGATGGAATAGATGGTGTAAACGTTAACTGCTACATAAGCCAAAACGTTGCGGCAGCATCGTGGGATAGAACTCTTTTACAAAGACGTGGCGAGTTTATTGGCGAAGATTGTCTATTTAAAAAGGTTCAGTTCCTTTGGGGACCAGGCGCAAACTATCACCGTCATCCATTCTGTGGAAGAAACTTTGAATATTATTCAGAAGATTCTTTAATCGGTTATGAAATGGCTGCAGCTCAGGTAAAGGGCTCAGAAAGCAAAGGCGTTGCCGTAGGTATTAAGCACTTTTTCTCTAATGATCAAGAAACAATGCGTGGAGGCATATTCACTTGGTCTACTGAACAAGCATTTAGAGAAATTTATCTCCGTCCTTTCGAAGGTGCTTTCGTAAAAGGTGGCGCTACTGCAACTATGACTACAAATAGTCGCGTAGGATTACAATACGTAGGTCAATATAAAGAGCTTACAACAAATATATTGCGTAACGAATGGGGTTTCTATGGCATAGTAATTACCGATGCAGGAGGCGGATATACTTCGATTCCTGACTTCCTTGTAAGTGGCGGAAATATGTTCTGCTTCTGTGGAAATGCAGAAGAAGTAAAAAGAGAATTAAGACGTGCGATTTTAAATGGCGACGATGGCAATTTGTTACAGGTACTACAAGAAAACGCAAAGGAAATTCTCTATACCTACGCACATACTAATCTTATGAATGGACTTACTTCCGACTTTGACGTCATTGAGGTTACTCCTTGGTGGCAAACAGCGATGATTGCTGTTAACGTAGTAATAGGTGTAATAACATTAGGTCTATTAGTTTGCTTCGTTCTTTTTACATATGTTTTAAAGAAAAAAAACATTGTGGAAATAAGTGAAGCGAAAAAAATGTGATGGAGGGCAATAAAAATGAAATTTCTTAATTCTTTCAAAAACAAATCTGTTGCTTTCTACCTTTTCCTTGCTTCAAGCGTAGTAGGCTTAGTAGGTACAATAATATATGCAGCTTATAGCGGTTCTGCTTATGGCAAAATTAACGGAGGGTCTGAAGTTGGCAGCCATTTCAATACGTTGATATTCGTATTAATGCTATTAGGTTCGCTTACCTGTGTCTTGCCCCTTGTAAAACCTGAATGGAAGTTTACTCCTATCGTTCCTATAATTTTTTCTTCTGCAGCGTTTGGCTATTATATCAATGATAGACTTGTAATGATAGAAGAACATCTTAATCATATTTATGGGATGATGGAAAGTGGCGGTAATCTAATAACAGTTATAGTCATATTCGTGTTTATGCTTATTACTTCAATAACGCTTATAGTTGCATCGTTTATGAATAACGAAAAGAAGACAAAACGTAATTAATAAGACAAGTTTGTACTGTTAAATATTATATTTTTCTACTCCTTATTGATTATTCCCGCGTGGATCGTAAATGCGATTTGCGCGGGTTTTATAATAAAATTCAAATAGTAAAAGTGATTCTTACTACGCTTACTGCTCGATTTGAAGTACAACATTAATGCAAGCTTGTAATGTTCAAAACTTTCGCTAGATTAAATATTTAATAGCGATTTTGCTAAATTGCTTGATGAAACGTCACCATGTAAGGTGACTTTTTTATGTACATTTATAACGGTTTTTATAAGAAAAAAGCCCGTGCTATGCGTTTTTCATAGGCCATACTGACTTTACCATGAAAGGCATTTAATTGATGTTAAAATTAATTTGCTTAATCAGCCACGAGTTTACGTGAGTTAAAAAGTGATGGAATATTTTATCGTAAAGATTACAAAACTAATCCATCAAAAGTTGAATATGGTCTTACAAAACTAGGTTTAAAACTTAAAATAGTTTTAGATGATTTAGTTAAGTTTCATGAATTATATAAACCACAATTTATCTGCTTGTTCTACAAACGATGCAAACTCATCTTGCTTTTCTAATAAAGGCTTTAAAATATCTAAATCACTAACAAACGCTTTTGAGGCCATTTTAAAGTTGCCATCCCCAATAGCGGTAAACTTTCCATATATCGCTTGCATGTAGTAGTAAACATAATATGGATTATATCCATTCTCTTTAATGTCCCATATTCCAAGCACATTTTGGTTAGTCGTTGTTTCGAATTTTAATAAAGCAACTTTTCCAATTGTTGCACCAACAAGAGCAACTAATACTGTATCTCTTTTAAATAGTTTTGCAGAGGAATTTGCATATCCCTTCTCGGTGATATATTTTCCGTCATTTTCATAAAGAACAGCATTTTGGCACATATTTGATCCAATCCACGAGATTGTTCCATTATCCCAATATTCTTTATTTTGTGTAGATGGGGTACCTCCTGCTCCTAAAGAAAATTGAGTTCCAATTTTGAATGTTGGATATCCTCGTGTATTAGAATCAACATCACCAAACATCTCTATAAATCACGATTTAAAGAGATGTTTCTTAGCAGGAAAGGCTTGCCAAAAAGGAAATGGGCTGATGTTTTGACAATCTACAATGGTCGAGATTATAAGAAAAACGTTTCCAATGAAACTGAGGGCTTTCCTGTTTATGGAAGCGGTGGTTTTATGTATGTTTACGCTGATAGATTTATTTGTGAAGGAACATTAATAATAATTGGCAGGAAAGGAACTATCGATAGACCTATTTTAGTAAAAGGAAAAATATGGAACATAGATACAGCTTTTGGAATAGAAACCGATAGTAAAGTCTTAAATCCTGTATTCTTCTATTACAGGTCTAAATTTTATGACTATAAAGACATGAACAAACAAACCACAAAACCAAGTCTGACAAAATCAGATTTACTTAAGTTAGATATCGAGCTGCCATCAATGAATGAGCAACGCACCTTTGTAGATTTCGTAGAACAAGCAGATAAATTGAAATTTAATTTTTTTTATACCATCACCAAATGGTAATTATTCAAAAATACCTTTCGTTTTTTTATAGGGCTATCGTTTTTTTTGTTGATATCTTTCGCTTTTTTATAGCGACCTTTCGTTTTTTTTAAGAAAGCCTAATAAGCAAAAAACCTGGCCCACTATTGCGTTTTTAGTGGAAACCAGGATAAATGATGCCTTTTTTTTAATAAAAAGGCCGTACAAAGTTTAAAAAAGGCACAAAAAAAGGTTTGACCAGCTATTTTAACTGTATCAATCCTATTGTTTCAATATGGAGCAAGCGACGGGAATCGGACCCGCATGATCAGCTTGGGAAGCTGAAGTTCTACCACTGAACTACGCCTGCAACGCATTACAATTATAAGCTATAAAATGGTTAAAGAATAGAACGATTATCTTTGTATTTGATTGTTATTCTTGCTTTATAAAGGTATATTTTTCATACAAATATATTAGTAATAGTATGATATCCACAGTCATTAAAAGGAGTAAAGCTATGATAGATGTTATCATTTCTGTATTTGGATGGCTTGCTACAGCCATATTAGTGTTTTCTACCATTCCACAAGCTGTTAGAACTTTGAGAACTCAAGAAACAAGTAGTTTATCTTTGTGGATGCTAATACTCGCTTTGACTAGTGGAACATTGTTTGTCATATATGGAACACTAGTTTGTATATATACATCGGTTATAGCTGGGGCTCCGATAGCGGTAGGTAATTTCTTGTATTTAGTTTTCCAGGGAATGACTTTTGGAGTCAAGGTGAAGAATATAATCAAAGGAAAGGACAAGAAATAGTTCTAGGCGAATAGTTTTTTAGTGATATTCTAATTATGGATATCACTTTTTTAAAGGAGTAAATGATGAGAAATTTGCCTAATAATAAAAGATACATGTGATTTCACACATATATTACTCCATTAATATGAAATTTGATGCGAATCCACTTATCAAGTCTGCTATAGCAAATCCTAAAGGCAATACTGGTAAGGCTAAAGAAAAATTAACATTTATCGACGAATACTTGATAAATGAATGAATGCTATCATCGTTAGGAAATTTCACTCTTCTATAGTCTGATATTTTTATTGTAATTTTAATGCTAGTATAGCAATATGAGACGAAGAGAATCATTAAGGGCATAAAAGAAAAGCCGATAGGCTTTTCAATGAATTGATTCACATTTGAATAAATAACAAAAAGTAAAACTGCTGAAATAATTGGGAAAATAGAGCAAAGCATTGTTCTAATTTCAAAACTAGAATAAAACTTATCTTTATCATCTATATACTTATAATAGATGTTCTTATTGTTTAAGAGTATAACAATTGAATAGATGAGATTGAGCATTCCTAAAAGCCATAAAATAATGTGATTGATTATGTTTTCAATCCTTTGCTAAGCTAAAATAAAATATAAGATTTCATTAATCAAAGACCCTAAAAAGAAGAATGAAAAAGCAGAATATAGTATTAAATTAAAGTCTAGAGTAGTTTTTATTGAAAGATTATCGACACATATAAGTGTATTATCGTTTCTAGTTAAAACTTTATTGAAGTAAAATACGATTAGGATAGGACAAACTAGAATGAGAATGACTTGAACTAATGATAAAGATGGGTTTGATTCGAAAAAATCTTTGCTTTCTGACTTGTAGTAGAAGAAAAAAATAAGAATTGAAGTAATTATTGAAAAGATATTTAAAACTAATATGCAAATATTAGTCTTTTTTAAAAAAGCATCTTCTATCTTATTAATCCTAATGGTTTTGTTGAATAATAAAATAAATGCAATAAAAAGTAAAATTAGAATTGATGATATACATATAATTCCTATGTGATACCACATTATCAATAGCCTCCATAATTGTACATATCATAACTGCTTTAGAAGAATCCTATCTCTACTTTGACTCCGTAATGACAGCCACTTCCGCTGAGCGAGTGCTTACGCCTGCCTTAAGAAGTGTCTCTAAGCAAGACAAAATGAAACAATATTCAAAAGAACACTGTTTACTTTTCATTGACTAGTGCAAACAGGAAAAAGAGAAAAGATAAGAAAATGGCTAAACAATTCTATTTTGTTGCAATAACTATGTTATCTAACAATAGAATTTTGCAAACCTTATTTAATCCTATAATAGTTTTTGAAAGTCCCACTATGGTTGGTGTCAGCACTTTCTATAAACATCTTGAATAAATATTCGTTAGAATTTGTATCGAATTCATAACGAATATCAAAACTCCAAACTGATCCTTTTGCAAAATAGCCATTATCTAAATCAGTGTTTTTTACATAATAGAAATCATAAAGATCGCTTGGGTTATTGCTGTAATATTCAGACATTGATTCTTTTTGTTCTATAAAATACCAGGTTTCATTTGTATCTGTGCTTAGTTTTTCCATATGTGGTTTTCCAAACTTGCCATCATAATGGTTTTTGAAATATGAGAAATATGTCTCGGCATTCAATTCAAATGTATCTTTATCGGGGCAAGGTTGCGAAAATGAATAACCATTATTAAACCAGGTGATATCTGAACTTATTTCTCCAGTTAAACCTGTTAGGGCAGTTAATCCCCCTAGCCCTACTTTAGATAGTTCTTCATCGGTAAACCATTTAGTAGAATCATGTCTTTCTTGGCTTGTTGTCTCTTCTTCATTGTCGCCACAGCTAACTAAGCCAAAACAAGTGACACCCAAAGTTATGGCACAGGCAATCATTGATAGTATCTTTTTGAACATGTTATTAATAGCCTCCAATCTTATTATTAAATATTTTACTAGAGGTTATTTATCAAAACAATTACTTAAATTAAATATTGTAGATATCGAGCAATTATCTGACAGTTTCATTTACAATTTCTTCGTAGTTGATTGAAGTGAATATATTTCAAGCTAGATTTATAGAATCGGTTTTAAAAAAAGGTAATTGATGGAATCGAAAAAAATAAAAACAAGTTTTTCTTTTAAAAAATATACATTTTTTATATAAGCCTTGGTTTGCACAGGTGACCTGGCAAATGGTGTCTTGTGATATAATTACCCTTTGTCAGCAATGATCTAATAATTAGGCAATTCAGTGAGTTAACAAGATGCTAAGAACTGTGGTGGTTCGGTGGCTTTTTCTTATGCTTAGCTAGGATATTCCTTCCACTCTCACACATAGGAACAACC
>OHIX01000063.1_pt1 | contig 67012 bp, 43 predicted proteins | sample 1568391 | NCBI WGS metagenome assembly OHIX01 (sample SAMEA3879541, study PRJEB24766) | human gut metagenome | biome: human-associated habitat; feature: feces | place: USA | collected 1985/1987 | reverse complement strand
TTAAAGCGGCACGCGAGCTGGGTTCAGAACGTCGTGAGACAGTTCGGTCCCTATCTGTTGCGGGCGTAAGAGATTTGAAGGGAGCTGTCCTTAGTACGAGAGGACCGGGATGGACGTACCTCTGGTGCACCAGTTGTCCTGCCAAGGGCATAGCTGGGTAGCTATGTACGGACGAGATAAACGCTGAAAGCATCTAAGCGTGAAACTCCCCCTAAGATGAGATCTCTCATCCTTTATGGAGTAAGGGCCCAGAAAGACGATCTGGTTGATAGGCCGGAGGTGGAAGTGCAGTAATGTATGGAGCTGACCGGTACTAATAGCCCGAGGGCTTGACCTACGATTATGCAGGCAATCCAAGCCTTACTCACAGTCGCAGTTACGTTGTTCGGTTTTGAGGGTGCAGCCCCCAATATAGTTGGTGCTTATTAGGGCGAGGGTCCACCCGTTCCCATCCCGAACACGGAAGTTAAGCTCGCTTCTGCCCACGATACTTGGCTGGAGACGGCCCGGAAAAATAGGTAGCGCCAACACAAGCGGACATCTTCGGATGTCCGCTTTTTTTCGCGCGTTTATGTAATTTTTTTTCGGATTTCATAATTTGTTCAAAGTTTTTTCACCATTCCCAGAGATGGATCTGTATAATAGATAATTATGAAAAGTGTGCCTATCAGAGCTCTATCAAAACCGGGCATACTGCATCATGAGCGAATACAAATTACCAGACCGCTCAAATAGCGCGGAAAAGGTTGATTTTTTGTGCTGAACCTGCTATAATGAACGGACTTGTCAAAGGATAACCGGAAAAGGATTTTTGTTATGCTGAGAAGATTCAAATCGTCTGTTACCTTTTTAATGAAGCTGCTGGCCTTTCTGCTGTGTGCCGCCTGCTTTTTCGGCCTGTTCGGACTGGAATATTTCTTCCTTCTGCGCCCCAGCCGCACCCTGGGCGTCACGGCGGTGGCCTTTGTGGTGGTCTACATCCTGATGACCAAGGTCTACGGCGGCTTCGACATCGGAAAGCGTAAAAGCAAGCCCATCGTGTTCTCCATGGCCCTGACGCTGCTGCTGACGGACCTGGTGACGCACTTCCTGCTGTGCATCATGAATACCACCGTCATCCACGGGGGACGCTTTGTGTATGAGTGCCCGCTGCTGCTGCTGGCGGTCTATATGCTGCAGGTAGCCCTGGTGATCATCATGGCCTACGGCGGCAACGACCTGTACTTCAAGGTCAACAAGCCCCAGCGCTGCCTGATGGTGGCTCGCCGGGGCGAGTGCATCGAGGACCTGATCAAAAAAGTGGGCCGCTATAAAAAGCAGTACAACATCCAGCAGGTGGCCTGGCTGGACCAGCCGGACCTGCTGACCTGCGTGGACCACGCCGATGCCGTGTTCCTGTATGAGCTCTCCGTCCGGGAGCGCACCGACCTGGTGGAATACTGCTACCAGACCCGCAAGGACCTGTACTACAGCCTGGAGATGTCCGACGTGGTGGCCATGGCCGGGGAGCGGGTCATGTTCGACGACAAGACCATGATGTACTGCCCGGTCCGTGAACTGCGGTTCGAGGAGCGCATCGTCAAGCGTCTGGGGGATATCCTGGTGTCCGTGGTGGGCCTGGTGCTGACCTCCCCCATCCTGCTGGCAACGGCCCTGGCCATCCGCCTGGAGGACGGCGGCCCGGTGTTCTACCGCCAGAAGCGCGCCACCTACGGCGGCCGGGTGTTCGAGGTGTACAAATTCCGCTCCATGCGGGCCCAGGACGGCAGCATCCACGTCTCCGCCAAGAAGGATGACGACCGCATCACCAAGGTGGGCCACATCATCCGCAAATTCCGCATCGACGAGCTGCCCCAGCTGATCAACGTCCTGAAAAGCGACATGAGCATCGTGGGCCCCCGGCCCGAGATGCTGGAAAACGTGGAAAAATATACCGACGACCTGCCGGAGTTCCGCTATCGCCTGCGGGCGAAGGCGGGGCTCACCGGCCTTGCCCAGATTTACGGCAAATACAACACCTCTCCCCGGGACAAGCTCATCATGGACCTGGCCTATATCCAGCAGTACAGCGTCTGGCTGGACCTGAAGCTGATTCTGCGGACGGCTCTGGTGCTGCTGACGCCGGAGGAGAGCACCGAGGCCTTCGAGGACAAGAAAACGGAGGAAAAAGCGTAATGCATACCACAAAGCGCGCCGTGCTGCTCAGCTGCTCCGACCACTATAACCACCGCCTCTACGTCATCGACGGCTATCTCAGGTCCCTGGGCTACGAGACGGTGTACTACACCAGCGACTTTGACCACACCTCCAAAAAGGGGTTCCGCTGCACGGTCCCCGGCTGCCGCCAGATCCATGTGCGGCCCTATCAGAAAAACCTGTCCCTGTCCCGGATTCTGTCCCATCGGGACTTTGCCCGCCTGGTGTTCCAGGAGCTGGAGCAGGACCCCCCGGACGTGGTGGTGGCCCAGCTGCCCCCCAACTATCTGGCCCATTATGCCGCCCGCTTCAAGGCCCGGCACCCGGAAACCAGGCTGATCTTCGAGATTTTCGACATGTGGCCGGAGACCTTCCCCTCCGGCTCCATGAAGCGCCTGCTGGCCCTGCCCTTTTCCGTGTGGGCCGGTCTGCGGGATAAGAACCTCTCCGCCGCGGACCGGGTGATCCCCGAGTGCAGGCTGTTCTGCCGCAAGCTGGGTCTGCCGGAGGAAAACGCCATCTACCTGGCCTCCCGCCGCGACCCGAACCAGACGCCGGAGGCCCATCTGCGCTCTGACGGACTGGACCTGTGCTACCTGGGGGCCATCAATAACGTGGTGAACGTCGACGCCATCGCCGATCTGACGGCCCAATTGGCCCGGTTGAAGCCCGTCACCGTCCATGTCATCGGCGACGGCGAGAAGTGCCCTCAGCTGCTCCAGGCCCTGCGTGACGCCGGGGCGGAGGTGGACTGGCTGGGCGTGGTGTTTGACGAGAGCCGGAAGCACGAGGTCATGAGCCGCTGCCACTTCGGCTTCAACCTGATGAAGCCCGACGTGTGCGTGGGCCTGACCATGAAATCCGTGGACTATTTCCGCCACGATCTGCCCATTCTCAACAACATTCCCGCCGACACCGCCGAGCTGGTGGACCGGGAACAGGTGGGCCTCAACGTGGGGGAGGACACGGCGGCCCGGGTGGCCGCCATGACGGTGGAGGACTGTCTGCGCATGCGTAAGAACGTCCGCCGGGTCTTTGACGAGAACTTTGACCTGCCGGTGGTGCAGGCCCGATATGCCGCCCTGCTGCAGGGCATTGTGTGAGGATACGACCGTGGAAAAACAGATATTGATCCTGCTGGCTGCCTACAAGGGCGGCCGGTTTATCCGGCCCATGGTGGACTCCATCCTGGCGCAGGACGTGGGGGGCTGGAGGCTGATCCTGTCGGACGACGGAGAGGATACCGCCCCCATTTTGCAGGAATACGCCGATAAATATCCGGACAAAATAACGCATTATCGTTCCGGCCGCCGGTTCGGCAGCGCCCAGAAGCACTTCATGCACCTGCTGGAGCAGTTCGGGGGCCAGGCCGACTACATCATGTTCAGTGACCAGGACGACGTGTGGCACCCGGACAAGGTGCGCCTGACCCTCCGGCTCATGGAGCAGGCGGAGACGGACCCGGCCCTGCCGGTGCTGGTCCACACGGACCTGCGGGTGGTGGACGGCCAGCTGCATGAGATGGACCCCTCCTTCCAGCACTATTCCGGCCTGGACGGCCATCGTCTGGCGCTGAAGCAGCTACTGGTGCAGAATGTGGTCACCGGCTGCACCATGATGATCAACCGCTCCCTGGCCCGGCTTGCCTGCCGCCCGGTGGGGGAGGGGGACATGCTGATGCACGACTGGTGGCTGGCGCTGATCGCCGCCGCCATGGGCCGGGCCGTGTTCCTGGACCGCGCCACCATTGACTACCGCCAGCACGGCGGCAACGTGGTGGGGGCCAAGGATCCCCGCTCGGCGGGCTATGTGCTGCAGAAGCTCAAGGGCGGCGCGGTGCGCCGTTCCCTGGTGGATACGGCCCGACAGGCCGGGGCCTTCCTCTCCTGCTATCGTCAGGAGCTGACCCCGGACCAGCAGGCCTTGCTGGCGGACTATGCCGCCGCCCCTGAAAAGGGAAAACTGGCCCGGCTGGCCCTTTACCGGCGGCGGGGCCTGTGGAAGTACGGCCTGAACCGCCGTATCGGACAAATTCTTTGGTGGTGAATCTTTTGCAAAATCGAATCCGTAACATAACGGAGGAGTTCCGGCGGGGTACCTTTACCCAGCGGTGCAGCCAGCTCTCCTTCGGAATCTTGTGCCTGTTCCTGCTGGAGTGCAGCATCACCGGCGGCGGCCGCTATTGGGAGGTTGGACCTGTCAGCATCCGCATTCTGCTGGGGGGCCTGGCCGCTGTGCTGGCCCTGCCGGAGCTTTTCCGGCATCTGGGCGCATACCTGAAAAAGCCCGCCGTCTGGCTGACCCTGGCCTTCGTGGCCTGGCTGGCTTTCTGCGCCTGGCGGGGCGTCCGGGCGGAAAACCGCATGGACGTGCTGCTGACGGACATCAAGGGCTTCATGTGGCTGTTCCTGGTGCCTGTGCTGGTGGCCACGGTCCGGTCGCGGCAGCGCCTGCGGGTGCTTTTGAGCTGGGTCCTGGCCGGCGCGGTGATCCAGGCGGCCCTGATCCTGGCGGTGAACGCCGCCGTGGTGCTGATGGACGACCCTGCCCCTCTGTGCCGGTGGCTGAACGAGCACACCGTAGGCATCGTGGACGTGGTGTCGGCGCGGCTGGTCCGTGTGTTCTTCAAAAGCAGCCCCTATATGATCGTGGGCTGTGTGGTGGCCCTGTTCCGTCAGGCCCGGGCCCCCAAGCTCCGCTGGCGCTATGTGCTGGCGGTGGCCCTGCTGTTCAACGCCCTGCTGTTGAGCTATACCCGCTCCCTGTACGGAGCTTTGGGGCTGACGGCCCTGGTCAGCATCATCGCGGTGCTGGTGCTGTGCCCGGAGGGCCGCAAGCGGACGCTGGCGTTTCTGCTGGCTGCCGTGGTGTGCTTCGGCGTGCTGGTCACGGTGCAGGAATTTGCCCTGGAGGGCAGCTACCTGAGCTTTGCCGTGTCCCGCACCATCGGCAAGGAGGTTCCTACCTCCTGGGCCTCCCAGCTGCGGTCCCAGCTTCGGGGCGAGGACCCCGGCGATTCCCCCAACAACGGCGAGATGGACAGCCAGCGCTCCTATATCGAGGTCACCGAGAAGTCCGACCAGCTGCGGCAGGAGACCAAGGACAGCCTGAATGTCTACATTCAGCGCAGTCCCATCATCGGCTGCGGCCTGGGCGCCTCTGCCGCCAACCGGGAGAAGGGCGTGGACGAATACTTCTACCTGGATATGCTGGCCCGGACGGGGATCGTGGGTCTGCTGCTGTACATGCTGCCCTTTGGCTATGTGGTGGTCTGGTGTCTGCGGCGGCGGGAGCTGCTGCGGGAGTGCCCGGAGGGGGCGGCTGTGGTCTGCGGCCTGTGCACCTTCTGGATCGTCACCTGGTTCAACCCCTGGATGAACGCTGTGCTGGGCATCGCCTGGTACGCTGTCACCCTGTCGGTGCCCACAGCTTTAGAGGAGCGCAGCGTTTGAATCCCACGCAACAGGAGATGTTTTCCCATGGCGAATGAATCAAGCGGAAAAAAAGCCCTGAAGGCCGGACTTGGCTACACGGTGGGCAATATGCTGGTCAAGGGCTTGTCCTTCCTGGCCATCCCCTTGTTTGCCCGGCTGATGACGGTGGAGGACTTCGGCATTTACAGCACCTTCAGCTCCTATGTGATGATCATGACGGTGCTGGCGGGCTTCACCCTGCACACCAGCGTCCGCAACGCAAAGCTGGACTATGTGGACCTCACCGGCTCCTACTGCTCCTCCGTGACCCTGCTGGTCATCGGCAACTCCCTGCTGCTGCTGGGCCTGAGCCTGGTGTTTGCCGCGCCGCTGGCCCGTTCCCTGAGCCTGGAGCAGCCGTATCTTCCGGCGCTGATCGTGCTGGAGAGCTTCGGCATGGCCATGCTGACCTTCTACAACTCCGTCCTTTCGGTGGACTATAAGTATAAGGAGTACCTGGTGCTGAGCCTGGTGTATGCCGTGGCCGGCATCGGCGGCTCCGTGCTGCTGATCCTGACCCTCTGCCGGGGCCAGGGATACCTGGGCCGCATCCTGGGCACCCTGATCCCCGCAGTGCTGGTGGGCATCTATGTGGTGATCCGCCTGTGGCGGAAGGACCGCCCCCGCATCAGCCGGGAATACTGGCGCTACGGCATGGCCATCAGCCTGCCCACGGTGCCCCACGGCCTGAGCCAGCTGCTGCTGAACCAGTTTGACCGCATCATGATCAAGTCCATCATCGGCAGCACCGAGGCCGGGCTTTACAGCTTTGCCTACAACGTGGGCATGATCTTCCAGGTGATCACCAATTCCATGGACACCGCCTGGGCGCCCTGGTTCTTTGAAAAGATGAAGGCCAAGGAGTATCCGGCCATCCGCCGGGCGGCCTCGGCGTATGTGGTGTTTGTGTCCATCGGGGCCATGGCCCTGGCGCTGATCTCTCCGGAGGTCATCCTCATCGCCGGCGGCTCCAAATACAGCGACAGCCGCTATGTGACCATGCCCATCGTGCTGTCCATGTACTACGCGTTTTTGTATACCCTGCCCTCATCGGTGGAGTATTACTATAAGAAAACCAAGCTTATCGCCCTGGGCACCATGCTGGCGGCGGGTATGAACATTCTGCTCAACGCCGTGTTCATTCCGGCCTTCGGCTATGTGGCAGCGGCCTACACCACCGTGGCCTGCTACCTGCTGTATTACCTGCTGCATGTGGCCCTGTCCTGGTGGGTCCACAAGGGCATGGTGTATGATATCCTCCAGCAGTTCCTCTGGCTGGGGATCGTGTCGGTGGTGTCGCTGGTGACGGTGGCCCTGACGGACCTGTTCTGGATCCGGATGGGACTGCTGGCGGCCCTTCTGGGCGTGTGCGCGCTGTGGGCTCTCCGCCACCGGGACCAGGTGGCCCGGACCCTTGCGGTGTTCCGCCGGAAATCGGCCTGAAATCGGGACAAAACCCCGGGTTTTGCGGGACATCCCGCCCTGTCCCGGGACGAAAATATAAGAGAAGCTACGAAATAACGGATAGGAGTGAGATAAGTGGAGGAACTGACGCTTCGGCAAATGCAGGAGGGAGCTCTGAACATTCTCAAGAAATTGGACGGCATCTGCCGGGAGCAGGGACTGCGATACTTCCTGTTCTATGGTACCCTCATCGGGGCCATCCGCCACAAGGGCTTCATTCCCTGGGATGACGACCTGGACGTGGCCATGCCCCGGCCGGACTTTGATAAGCTGGTGGCATACTGCCGCCGGCACCGGCAGGAGCTTCAGCCCATGCAGCTGATGACCGTGGACGACAACCCCCAGTATGTGTACCCCATCGCCCGGTTCAGCGACACCCGCTACCGGGTGAAGTACCAGGGCATCCGGGATTACGGCCTGGGCCTGTTTGTGGACATTTATCCGCTGGACGGCTGCGGTGACACGGAGGAGGAGGCCAGGGCCTGGGTGCAGCAGCCCATGCGGGATGTGAAGTTCATCAACTGCTGCGCCGCCGACCGGTTCACGCCCAGCCGCCGGGGCTGGCTCCACACCCCCGCCAAGCTGGCGGGCTTTGCCTGGGCCCGGCTCCACGGAAGCGCCCATTACATCCACCGCATCGAGGCCTGGGCCCGGCAGAAGGACTATGAGAAGTGCCGCTATGTGGGCTGCACCGTGTGGGATACCAACTGGAACATCGTGTTCCCGCGGGAGGAACTGGAAAAAACGCTGTATGTTCCCTTTGAGGATGCAGAGTTCCCCATTCCCGCCGGATATGACCGGATACTGCGCCATACCTATGGCGATTACATGACGCCCCCGCCGCCGGAACAGCGGATCGGGCAGCATTTTTACACCGTATGGCCCAAGGAACAAGGGGCCGCGGAGGAACATAAGGAAGGAGCCATCTCATGAAAGGTATCGTTTTGGCCGGCGGAGCCGGCACGCGCCTGTATCCCCTGACCATGGTCACCAGCAAGCAGCTGCTGCCGGTGTATGACAAGCCCATGATCTACTATCCGCTGTCTACCCTGATGCTGGCGGGGATCCGGGATATCCTCATCATCTCCACCCCCACGGACCTGCCCAATTTTGAGCGTCTGCTGGGGGACGGAAGCCAGTTCGGCATTCATCTGAGCTACAAGGTGCAGCCCTCTCCCGACGGCCTGGCTCAGGCATTTCTGCTGGGCGAGGAGTTCATCGGCGACGACTGCTGCGCCATGGTGCTGGGCGACAACATTTTCTACGGCAGCGGCTTCCGGTCCCGCCTGAAGCAGGCGGCGGCGGACGCCCAGCAGGGCCGGGCCAGCATTTTCGGCTATTACGTCAATGACCCCGAGCGCTTCGGCATCGTGGAGTTCGACGAAACCGGCAAGGTCATCTCCGTGGAGGAGAAGCCCCAGCATCCCAAGAGCAACTACTGCATCACGGGGCTGTATTTCTACGACAACCGGGTGGTGGACATGGCCAAGCGGGTGAAGCCCAGCGCCCGGGGCGAGCTGGAGATCACCGACCTGAACCGCTTCTATCTGGAGGACGGCACCCTGAACGTGCAGCTGCTGGGCCGGGGCTATGCCTGGCTGGACACCGGCACCATGGACTCCCTGGTGGATGCGGCGGACTTTGTGCGCACCATCGAGACCCGCCAGGGCTCCCAGATCGCGGCCCTGGAGGAGATCGCCTTCAACGAGGGCTGGATCGACCGGGAGACCCTGCTCCAGTCCGCCCAGCGCTATGGCAAGTCCCCCTACGGCCAGCATCTGATGCACGTGGCCGAGGGTAAAATTCGTTATTGATAGGTGGCCTGTATGAAAATTCTGGATACGAAAATTCCCGAGGTAAAGATCATCGAGCCGGACGTGTTCGGCGACCACCGGGGCTGGTTCATGGAGACCTGGTCCCTGCCCAAGTATGAAGCCCTGCACTTCAACAGCATGCAGGACAACGAGAGCTTCACCGCTAAGAGGGGGACCCTGCGGGGCATCCACTTCCAGCAGGACCCCATGGCCCAGGCCAAGATCGTCCGGGTGGTGCGGGGCGCCGTTCTGGACGTGGCGGTGGATCTGCGGAAGGGCTCACCCACCTATTTGCAGTGGGTATCCGTGGAGCTCAGCGCCGAAAATAAGCGCCAGTTCTACATTCCCCGGGGCTTTGGCCACGGCTTTGTGACCCTGACGGACGACGTGGACTTCTGCTATAAGGCGGACAACCTCTATGACCATCCCAGCGACCGGTCCATCCGCTTCGACGACCCTGCCATTGGCGTGGACTGGGGCGTGACGGACCCCATTCTGTCCGACAAGGACAAAAACGCTCCGCTGCTGGCGGACAGCGACTGCAACTTCGTTTACGGAAAGGGAGAATGAGCCATGACCATTATCGTTACCGGCGGCGCCGGCTTTATCGGCAGCAACTTCGTGTTCCATATGCTCAAGGAGCATCCCGATTACCGCATCGTATGCCTGGACAAGCTGACCTATGCCGGAAACCTGTCCACCCTGGCCCCTGTGATGGACAACCCCAACTTCCGCTTCGTGAAGGCGGATATCTGCGACCGGGAGGCCGTTTACAAGCTGTTTGAGGAGGAGCACCCCGACATGGTGGTGAACTTCGCCGCCGAGAGCCATGTGGACCGCTCCATCGAGGACCCCGGTGTGTTTTTGCAGACCAACATCATCGGCACCGCCACCATGATGGACGCCTGCCGCAAGTACGGCATCCAGCGCTATCATCAGGTGTCCACCGACGAGGTGTACGGCGACCTGCCCCTGGACCGGCCCGACCTGTTCTTTACCGAGGAGACGCCTATCCACACCTCCAGCCCCTACTCCAGCTCCAAGGCTGCCGCCGACCTGCTGGTGCAGGCGTATCACCGGACCTATGGTCTGCCTGTTACCATCAGCCGCTGCTCCAATAACTACGGGCCCTATCACTTCCCGGAGAAGCTGATCCCCCTGATGATCGCCAACGCCCTCAACGACAAGCCCCTGCCCGTGTACGGCGAGGGCCTCAACGTCCGGGACTGGCTGTATGTGGAGGATCACTGCCGGGCCATCGACCTGATCATCCATAAGGGCCGGGTCGGCGAGGTGTACAACGTGGGCGGCCACAACGAGATGCGCAACATCGACATCGTGAAGCTCATCTGCAAGGAGCTGGGCAAGCCCGAGAGCCTGATCGTCCATGTGGCGGATCGGAAGGGCCACGATATGCGCTATGCCATCGACCCCACCAAGATCCACAACGAGCTGGGCTGGCTGCCGGAGACCAAGTTCGCCGACGGCATCAAAAAGACCATCGACTGGTACCTGAACAACCGTTCGTGGTGGGAGACCATCATCTCCGGCGAGTATCAGGACTATTACGAGAAAATGTACGGCAATCGCTGAGTGATGGAGGAGCAGAGAGTCAGGGCCGGGGCGGGGCCGATTCCGTCCGCCCATTTGGGCTTTGTGGACGCCACCAAGGGCCTGGGCATCCTGGCGGTGATCTGGGGACATATGGACTATCTGTGGAGCACCAGCTCTGTGTGGTTCTCGTCCTTCAAGCTGGCGGTGTTCTTTGTGGTGGTGGGCCTGCTGAAGGCGCGCCGCTATGAGGCCCGGGGACAGGAGGAGAGCTGCGGCACCGTGTGGGGCAAGCGGCTGTATTCCCTGGTCATCCCCTATGGGGTGTACTCCCTGTTGGCCATTCTGGCGCACCTGGCCTTTGCGGCGGTGCGGCACCAGGGCATGCTGGAGGCCTTGCGGGGGGATATCTTCCTGACCATTACGCTGCGGGGCATCGCCACCCTCTGGTTCCTGCCCACGCTGCTGCTGGCTGAGCTGCTGTTTGCGGCCATCCGGCCGGAGAGCCGGTCTAGGGCCGTGAAGCTGCTGCTGTGCATCCTGATGCCGGTGCTGCTGTGGGCGGTGTGCTGGTTCTATGAGGGGATGGACCTGCCGGAGGGGCTGCTGGCCCAAGCGGGGCAGAACCTGTTTGTGGTGGCGGCCAAGAGCGTCAGCGGGTGCTGGTTCATGCTGTGCGGCTATTACATCTATCGCCATCTGGACCCCAAACGGCTGAGCAGGCCGCTGATCCTGGTGGTGCTGCTGGCGGTGAACCTGGGGCTGTCGCTGCTGAGTCCGAAGCTGGATTTCAACTCCTTCCGGCTGGGCCGCTTCGGCCTGGTGTTCTACGTCAACGGCGTTCTGGGCTCCGTGGCGCTGCTGGAGCTGCTGCGGTATCTGGAGGGGCGGATGTCCCTGCGGCCGCTGATCTGGTGCGGGAAGAACTCCATGTTCCTGATGGCCACGCATCTGCCCTGGCAGATCGCGCCGGAGCTGGTGATGCTGGGCAAGCGTTTTTACCTGGCACAGACGCCGACGGCGCCGTATTTCCTGATGATGCTGGCGGAGTTCGCGGTGCTGATGCTTATTGAGGCTGCACTGGTCTGGTGCAAAGAGAAGGTCAAAGCCGCCATGACCGGGCGCTGGGGAAAAGAGCGGCCCATCTGCAAGGCGGTCAAGTATCTGTAACGAGGAGGTTACAAGCAATGAAGGTATTGGTAACGGGCGTGGGCGGTCAGCTGGGCCATGACGTCATGAACGAGCTGGCCCGCCGGGGCCATCAGGGCGTGGGCAGTGACATCGCCCCGGTGTACAGCGGCATTGCAGACGGCTCTGCCGTGACGGAGATGCCCTATGTGGCCATGGACATCACCAACGAGCAGCAGGTGCGGCAGGTGATGGACCAGGTGCGGCCCGATGCCGTGATCCACTGCGCCGCCTGGACGGCGGTGGACCTGGCCGAGGACGCCGACAAGCAGCCCAAGGTCCGGGCCATCAACGTGGACGGCACCGCCCATCTGGCCCAGGCCTGCCGGGAGATGGACTGCAAAATGATGTACATTTCCACGGACTATGTGTTCAACGGCCAGGGGGAGACCCCCTGGCAGCCGGACTGCAAGGACTATCAGCCCCTGAATTTCTACGGCGAGACCAAGCTGGGCGGCGAGCTGGCCGTCAGCTCTGCGCTGGAGAAGTATTTCATCGTGCGGATCGCCTGGGTGTTCGGCCTGAACGGCAAGAACTTCATCAAGACCATGCTCCAGCTGGGCAGGACCCACGACAAGCTGCGGGTGGTGTGCGACCAGATCGGCACGCCCACCTATACCCTGGACCTGGCCCGGCTGCTGGTGGACATGATCGAGTCCGACAAGTACGGGTATTACCACGCCACCAACGAGGGCGGGTATATCTCCTGGTACGACTTCGCCTGCGAGATCTTCCGCCAGGCGGGGCTGCCGGTGCAGGTGGACGCCGTGACCACGGCGGAATACGGCGCGTCCAAGGCGGCCCGGCCCTTCAACAGCCGCCTGGACAAGAGCAAGCTGGCGGAAAACGGATTCACGCCGCTGCCGGAGTGGAAGGACGCCCTGAGCCGGTATCTCCGGGAGCTGGGCGACAATCAGTAAGCGAAAAAATACCGGCTGCACAGCAGCCGGTGTTTTTTTGTCCTTTTCAGAGGAAGAAAAATGCGCTATACTGTCAGATGAGAATTTTTCGGGACAGCGGAGGTGGTATCCTGCTGTCGGAAAGGAGGCGCGGCGAATGCTTCATATATGGGTGGGCCGGGCCGGGTCCGGGAAATCCCGGCGGGTGCTGGAGGCCATGGAAAAGAACCGCCGTCTGCGGCGGCAGGTGCTGCTGGTGCCGGAGCATATCTCCCACGAGGCGGAGGTGGACCTGTGCCGGGCCCTGGGGCCCACAGCGTCCCGGGACGCGGAGGTGCTGAGCTTCCGGAGCCTGTCGTCCCGGGTGCTGGCGGAAACCGGCGGCCTGGCGGAGTTTACCCTGGACAACGGGGGAAAGCTGCTGACCATGCGGCGGGTGCTGCAGGAGCTGGCCCCGGAGCTGCGGGTATTCGGACGGCCCAGCCAGCGGGCGTCGTTCCTGCGGCAGCTGACGGACCTGACGGAGGAGTTCTACGCCTACGAGATCGGCCCCCAGGCCCTGTACCGGCAGGTGGAGGACCTGGACGGGGCCATGGGCGGCAAGCTGCGGGACATCGCCCTGATATACGCCGCCTACGACGCCCGGCTGCGCAGCGGCGATTTCGACGCCCGCTCCCGGCTCCAGAAGCTCCGGGAGCACCTGGAGGGAAGCGGCTATCTCCGGGGCTGCGACGTGTATCTGGACGGTTTTTCATACTTCAACCGCCAGGAGGAGAGCATTCTGGAGCTGGTGCTGCGGCAGGCCGAAAGCGTCACGGTGACGCTGCTGGGAGACCGGAGCAGCGACCGGCTGTTCCAGAACGCCCTGCGCCAGCGGATGCGCCTGGAGCGCATGGCCCGCCGGGCGGGGCAGGAGATGGACGTGCTGTGGTGCGAAAGCCGGGGGCAGGGCCCCCTGGGGCACCTGGAAGCCCACTTTTTCGGCCAGGAGGTCCCCTACGACGGGGAACCGGAGGGCCTGGAGCTGTACCAGGCGGCCACGGCCTTTACCGAGGTGGAATGGGTGTCCCAGCAGCTGCGGCAGCTGGCGGCGGAGGGCTATCGCTGGCGGGACATGGGCGTGTGCGCCCGGAATATGGAGGTCTACGGCCCGCTGCTGGAGAGCGTGTTCCGCCGGGACGGCATCCCGGCCTATATCAGCCGCCGCAGCGACCTGCTGGAAAAGCCCCCCATCACCATGCTGCTGGGGGCACTGGACGCCGTCACCGGCGGCTTCGACCGGGAGGACGTGTTCCGCTGCCTGAAAACCGGCCTGGGCGGCATCACCCCGGACGAGTGCGACATTCTGGAAAATTACGTCATCCTGTGGGACATCCGGGGCAGCGCTATGTGGCTGCGGGAGGAGGACTGGACGGCAAGCCCCGACGGATACGGCCGGGAGCCGACGGAGCGCAGCACCGCCCGGCTGGAGCGAGTCAACGGCATCCGGCGGCGGGTGCGCCTGCTGCTGGAGCCTCTGTACCGGGGGATGCGCACCGCCGGGGCGGCCCGGCAGAAGGCGGAGTGCCTGTATGGTTTTTTGCAGGAGGCCGGGGTGCCGCAGACCCTGGAGGACACGGCGAAAAAGCTCCTGGAGGAGGACCGGCCCCAGCTGGCGGAGGAATATGTCCAGCTGTGGGCGATCTTCTGCGGGGTGCTGGACCAGTTTGCGGAAATCCTGGGGGATACGGAGCTGTCCGGCGAGGAGTTTGCCCGGCTCCTGCGGCTGGTGCTGACCCAGTACAGCGTGGGCACCATCCCGGCCACCCTGGACCAGGTGAAGGTCAGCGAGATCACCCGCAACGACCGGCACCGGGTGAAGTGCCTGTTCCTGCTGGGAGCCAACGACCATGTGCTGCCCATGCCCCCCAACGGCCACGGCCTGCTGGACCCGGAGGACCGGGCCGCCCTGCAGCAGCGGGAGATCCTGCTGTCGGACGCTAGCTTCGACCCGCTGGACAACGAATTGCAGAATATTTACGCCTGCCTGGCCCAGCCCACGAACCGGCTCACCGTCAGCTGGCCGGTGGGGGACGTCAACGGCAGCCAGCTGCGCCCCTCCTTTGTGGTGCAGCGGATGGAAAAGCTGTTTCCCCGGCTGCGGGTGACCCGGGAGGACGGCAGCTACCGCCGCAGGCTCCCCGCCACGGCCCTGGAGCTGGCGGGAGAGGACCCCGCCCTGCGGCAGTATTTCCGCGGGCGGGGGGACTATGACCGGGTGCTGGACGCCATGGACCGGGGCCGGGCCCTGGGCCGGGGACGGCTGTCCGGCCCGGCGGTGGAGGCCCTGTATGGCCGCTCCCTGCATATGTCCGCCTCCCGGATGGACCAGGTAAAGCGGTGCCATTTCGGGTACTTCATGCAGTACGGCCTGCGGGCAAAGGACCGCCGCCCGGCGGGGTTCGAGGCCCCGGAGATCGGCACGTTTATCCACTATCTGCTGGAAAACGTGGCCCGGGAGGTCAAGACCCGGGGCGGCTGGGCCGCGGTGCAGCAGCCGGAGCTGCGGCAGCTGGTCCGGGAATATACGGACCGCTACGCCCGGGAGGAGATCGACGGGTATCAGGAGAAAAGCGCCCGGTTCCGGTATCTCTTTTCCCGGCTGCGGACGGCGGCCTATGCCATTGTGGAGGACATGGCCGGGGAGCTGGCCCAGTCGGACTTTTCCCCGGTGGCCTTTGAGCTGGGCTTCGGCGGAAAGGACGGGCAGCTGCCTGCCGTGACCATCACCGAGGGGGATCAGCGCCTGTCCGTCAGCGGCAAGGTGGACCGGGTGGACGGCTGGCTCCACGACGGCAGGCTGTATCTGCGGGTGGTGGACTACAAAACCGGGAAAAAGTCCTTCGACCTGTCGGACCTGCGGTACGGCCTGGGGATCCAGATGCTGCTGTACCTGTTCACCCTGGAGCAGGAGGGCCGCAGCTACTTCGGCTATCCCATCGTCCCGGCGGGGGTGCTGTACCACCCGGCCCGGGAGGTGATCCTGAAAGCGGACCGGGGCATCCAGCCGGAGAAGCTGCAGCTGGCCCTGCAGAGTGCCCTGCGCCGCAGCGGCATGGTGCTCTCCGACCCCCAGGTGCTGCGGGCCATGGAGCACAGCGCCCTGGAATCGCCCCATTACCTGCCTATCAAGGTGAAAAAGGACGGCTCCATCGCCGATGGCGTCGCCTCGGCGGAGCAGCTGGGCAAGCTGGGCCGCTATGTGGACCGCCTGCTGCACCAGATCGCCCGGGAGATCGGCTCCGGCAGCATCGACGCCGACCCGGTGGCCCACGGCCCCCAGGACCGGGCCTGCCAGCACTGCGACTTTGCCGCCGCCTGCGGGTTCCAGGAGGGCCGGGGCGGTGACCGGGTGCGGTACATCAGAAGCGTGGACCCGGGAGAATTCTGGAAATTTGTGGAGGAGGAAAGCCGAGAGGAGGAATCGCCATGCCGCTGACGCCGCAGCAGGAAACGGCCGTATATAACCGGGGCGGGAGCCTGCTGGTGTCCGCCGCCGCAGGCTCCGGCAAAACCAAGGTCCTGGTGGAGCGCCTGTTTTCCTATATGGAGCAGGAGGGCTGCCAGGTGGACGACTTCCTGATCATCACCTATACCAAGGCCGCCGCGGCGGAACTGCGGGGCAAGATCGCCCAGGAGCTGACCCGCCGGGTGGCGGAGCGCCCCGGGGACGGCCACCTGCGGCGGCAGATGCTGCGGGTGTATCAGGCGGACATCAAAACGGTGGACGCCTTCTGCGCCGGGCTTCTGCGGGAGAACGTCCACCTGCTGCCGCCGGTGGAGGAGCACAGCCTGACCCCGGATTTCCGGGTGCTGGACGAGCAGGAGGCCGCCCTGCTGCGCCAGCGGGTGCTGGGCCGGGTGCTGGAGGATTTTTACGCCGGCATTGTGGAGGACGAAAACGCCCGCCTGCTGGCGGAGACCCTGGGAGCCGGCCGGGACGACCGGGCCCTGGAGGCCCTGGTGCTGGACCTGCACCAGAAGACCCAGAGCCACCCCCACCCCCTGCGGTGGCTGGAGGAGCTGAAGCGGGACTGGGCCAGAACGCCGGGGCACCTGCCGGACACCGGCTGCGGCCGGTATCTCATGGAGGACGCCCTGCGGAAGGCGGACTTCTGGTCCCGGCGGCTGACCCAGGCCGTGGAGGACATGGCGGACTACCCCGCCGTGTACAAAGCCTACGGCGACCGGTTCCTGGAGGCAGCCCAGGCCCTGGAACACCTGCGGGACAAGGCGGAACAGGGCTGGGACAGCCTGGGACAGGCGGTCCCCGTATTCCGCCGGATGGGAGCCGTCCGGGGCGATGAAAACGCCGCCTGCCGGGACCGGTCCAAGGCGGTGCTGGAGCAGTGCAAAAAGGCATTGAAGGACATCCAGGCCACCTTTTCCGTGCCGGAGGAGGAGCTGCTGGAGGACCTGCGCCAGATGGCCCCGGCCATGCTGGCCCTGCTGAGCCTGACGGCCCGGTTCACCCTGCGCTATCAGGCGGAGAAGGTCCGGCGGAACGTGATGGACTTTTCCGACCAGGAGCACTATGCCATCGACCTGCTGACCGACGGCCAGGGCCAGCCCACGGACCTGGCCCGGCAGGTGGCCTCCCGCTACCGGGAGGTGATGGTGGACGAATATCAGGACAGCAACCAGGTGCAGAACTGCATTTTCCGGGCGCTGTCCGACCGGGAGCGGCGGTTGTTCGCCGTGGGCGACGTGAAGCAGAGCATCTATCGCTTCCGGCTGGCGGACCCCACCATCTTTCTGGAAAAATACCTGTCCTATGTCCCGGCATCGGAAGCGGAGGAGGGCCAGCCCCGGAAGGTGCTGCTGAGCCGGAATTTCCGCTCCCGCCGGGAGGTGCTGGACGGCACCAACTTCGTGTTCCGGTCTGTTATGTCCCGGGAAATGGGAGAAATGGACTACGGCGACGACGAGCAGCTGTACTTCGGCGCGGAGGCGGCGTACCCGCCCCGGCCGGGCATGGAGCCGGAGCTGCACTTCATCAGCGTGGAGAACACCCAGGAGGAGAGCTTCGACCGGACGGAGATGGAGGCCCGGTTCACGGCCCGCCGCATCCGGCAGCTGCTGGACGAGAAATTCCCGGTGCAGGGGGAGAACGGCCGGCCCCGGCCGGTGGAGCCGGAGGACATCGTCATTCTCATGCGCTCCCCCCGGGCCAGGCTGGCGGCCTATACGGCGGCTCTGCGCCGGGAGAATATCCCCTGCACCAGCGGGGAAAGCGAGGCCTTCTTCAGCACCCCGGAGGCGGCGGTGATGGTGTCTTTTTTGCAGATCATCGACAATCCCCGGCAGGATGTGCCGCTGATCGCCGTGCTGCGGTCGCCGCTGTTCGGCTTTTCGGCGGACCGCCTGGCCCTGATCCGGGCGCTGCAGCCGGAGGGGGACTATTACGACGCCCTGTGCCTGGACGACGGCGCGGACACGGCGGACTTCCGGCGGCTGCTGGAGGAGCTGCGGCTGGCGGCCCGGGACATGACGGCGGACCGCCTGCTGTGGAAGCTCTATACGGAGTGCCACGCCCTGGCGGTGTTCGGGGCCATGGAGGGCGGAGCCGCCCGGAAGGAGAACCTCATTGCCCTGTATACCTACGCCGGTCAGCAGGCGGCGGCGGGCCGGGGCGGCCTGTTCGACTTCGTGACCCAGCTCCACGACCTGCTGGAGGAGGGGCGGCAGCCCCCCATCACCACCCGGACCGCCGGCAGCGGGGTGCAGATCATGAGCGTGCACCGGTCCAAGGGACTGGAGTTCCCCGTGGTGATCCTGACGGACCTGCACAAGACCTTCAACGCCGACGACTTCCGCCGTCCGGTGCTGGTGCACCCCCGGCTGGGCCTGGGCACCGAGCGGGTGGACCGGGAAAAGCGCATCCGGTACGACACCGTCACCAAAACCGCCGTGGCGGCGGCCCTGACCCGGGAGAGCAAGTCCGAGGAAATGCGGATCCTGTATGTGGCCCTGACCCGGGCCAAGGAGAAGCTCATCTGCGTGCAGTGCATGGCCCATGGGCGCAAGCGGCTGGCGGACCTGTCGGTGCTGGCGGATATGCCCACGCCGCCGGAGGCGGTGGCCGGGGCCAAATGCCCCGGAGACTGGCTGCTGCTGCCGCTGCTGTGCGCCCCAGAGGGGGAGCCTCTGCGCCGATGGGCGGAGGCGGAGCCCCAGACCCGGGTGGGCCTGGGCGGCGGCTGGCAGGTGCAGGTGTGGGAAAATCCCACGGCCGCGGCGGCCCGGGAACGGGAGGACGCGCCGCAGGAGGCCCTGCCGGAGAGCGTCGTGGAGGTCCAGGAGCTGGACTATCCCCATCAGGCGGCCTGCCGCATCCCCACCAAGGTCACGGCCACCCAGCTGAAAGGCCGGGAGCTGGACGAGGAGATCGCCCAGGGCACGGTCCGGCGGGTGCGGCAGGTGCAGGTGGACACCCCCCGGTTCCTACTGGGGGAGCGGCCCCTGTCCGCCGCTCAGCGGGGCACGGCCATGCACCTGCTGATGCAGTACCTGGACCTGAACGGCCCGGACCCGGAGGAGCAGGCGGCGTCCCTGACGGCGCGGCATCTGCTGACCCCGGAGCAGGCGGCGTCCCTGGACCTGGAGCAGGTGCGGCGGTTCCTGGCCTCGCCTCTGGCCCAGCGCATCCGCCGGGCGGAGCAGGTGTACCGGGAGTACCGCTTTTCCCTGCTGCTGCCGGCGGCGCTGTATGACCCGGCGGCGGAGCCGGAGGATGAGCTGATGCTCCAGGGCGTGGTGGACTGCGCTTTCCGGACGGAGCAGGGCCTGGTCATCGTGGACTTCAAAACCGACCGCATCCGGCCGGAGGAGGCCCCCGCCCGGGCGGAGCTGTACCGCCCCCAGCTGACGGCGTACAGCCAGGCCCTGAGCCGGGTGCTGGAAACGCCGGTGGCGGAAATGGTGCTGTACTTCTTCGCCCCCGGCTGCGAGGTCAGACTGTAAAATATACGGCCCTGGCCATCCATCGGGATGGCCAGGGCCTTTATACCGCATCATCGGTAACGATACCGGTAACGTTTCAAAGCGCAATTTGCTCCGAAGCGGCGCGTTGGCGGAAAGGCTTCGGCAAAAATTGTAAATTTTTACACATTTTCACTTGTAAAGAATCCGCAAATATGGTATTTTATACACAAGCGCCAAACGTAAGGCCGCTATAGATAGCTTTACGGACCCTTTTCATATCTATAGGCGGCCGCCGCGCCTGCGGTTTTGGCAAATTTACAAAAGGGAGAAAGAAAGGCCATGAAAAAAGATCGTCAGGAACCCCGCATTGAGAATGTCTATCAACTGGAAGGGCGCGTGCCGGTGGCAAAGGCAATCCCCTTCGGCCTCCAGCACGTGCTGGCCATGTTTGTGGCCAACATCGCGCCGCTGATCATCATCGCCTCGGTGGCGGTGTACAACGGCCAGCCCTTCAGCGTTATCGAAACCGCCCGGCTGCTGCAGAACTGCATGCTCATCGCCGGTATCGGCACCATGCTCCAGCTTTATCCCGTGTGGAAGATCGGCTCCGGCCTGCCCGTTGTCATGGGCCTGAGCTTCACGTTCCTGGCCGCCTGCATGACCGCCGCCTCCCAGGATTACGGCGTTATGGTGGGGGCCATCATTGTGGGCGGTGTCTTTGAAGGCATTCTGGGCCTGACGGCCAAGTATTGGCGCAAGATTATCTCTCCCATCCTGTCCGCGTGCGTGGTGGTGTCCATCGGCCTGAGCATCCTCAACGTGGGCGTATCCTCCTTCGGCTCCTCCGCCAAGTATCCCCTGGGCTCCTGGCAGAACCTGCTGGTGGCGGCCATCACCCTGGCGGCGGCGCTGATTTTCCATACCACCCTCAAGGGTGTGGCCAAGCAGCTGTATGTCCTGCTGGGCATGATCGTGGGCTATGTGGTGGCCGTGTGCTTCGGCATGGTGGACTTTGCCGGCATGACCCAGACCATCCGGGAGCTGGGCGTGGTGGCCGTACCCCAGCTGTTCGCCTACACCCCCAAGTTCCAGATGGGCACCATCCTGTCCTTCTGCCTGGTGTTCATCGTCTCCGCCGTGGAAACCATCGGCGACACCACCGCCACCTGCACCGGCGGCCTGGGCCGGGATATCACGGATAAGGAGATCTCCGGCTCCCTGTGCGTGGACGGCTTCGCCTCCGCCCTTTCCGGCGGCGTGTTCGGCTGCTCCCCCATCACCTCCTTCAGCCAGAACGTGGGCCTGATCTCCATGACCCACGTGGTGAACCGCTTCACCATCATGTTCGGCGCCCTGGCCATGATCCTGGGCGGTCTGTTCCCGCCCATCGGCGCTTTCTTCACCACCCTGCCGGACTGCGTGCTGGGCGGCTGCACCGTGATCATGTTCGGCTCCATCATGATGTCCGGCATCCGGATGATGCAGGATGCGGGCCTGGACCAGCGCAACGTGCTGATCGCGGCCACGTCCCTGTGCCTGGGCGTGGGCGTGACCCAGGTGGAGGGCTTCTTCGACAATCTGCCCCCGGTGTTCGGTGAAATTTTCGCCGGGAACATGGTGGCCGGTGTGTTCGTGGTGGGCCTGATCCTGGAGCTGTGCCTGCCCAAGGACCCCAAGCGCTACGAGACCCGGTAAAAATTGGAAATTTCTTCCGCCTTTGCGCCGCAGACAGCCGTCTGCGGCGCTTTTTTCGCGTCCGGCGGAAAAGCATCCTTTATTTAGCGGACATGAAACGCCGTCCGGCGGCGCAAAGTAACTCTGTCGCCGGCGACAAAATTCCAAAACAGGGGTGATCGCATGTATGAAACGCAAAAAAAGCGACGCATACGCAGACCGGCCGCATGGCTGCTGGCCGTGCTGCTCACCGGGGTCCTGTGCTGCCAGGCGGTATGGGCCGATCAGCGCACCTTGATCCCCGTGGGAAAGGCGGTGGGCATCAAGCTCTTTGCCGACGGCGTGCTGGTGGTGTCCACCTCGGAAACGGACCCCTGCCCGGCCCGGGACTGCGGCATCCGGGAGGGGGACCTGATCGTCAGCTGCAACGGCGAAAAGGTCACCTCCACGGAGGACCTGCAGGCCCTGCTGCAGGCCACCGGGGGACAGCCCGCCGCCATCGGCCTGCGGCGTGAGGGCAAGACTCTGAACGTCACCGCCGTGCCGGTGCAGGGGGAGGACGGCTCCTGGCGGCTGGGCGCCTGGACCCGGGACAGCATGGCCGGCGTGGGGACCCTGACCTTCTATGACCCGGACACCGGGGCCTACGGCGCTCTGGGCCACGGCATCACCGACACGGACACGGCCCAGCTGATGCCTCTGGCCAGCGGCTCCATTATGGAGACCTCCGTGAAGGCCGTGAAAAAGGGCGAAAAGGGTGAGCCGGGCCAGTTGAAGGGGGACTTCACGGCCCAGCACGACGTGGGCACCGTGTCCGCCAACACCACCGGCGGCATTTTCGGCACCGTGGCGGAGGGGGACTTCGTCTCCGGCACGGCCCTGCCGGTGGCCCAGAGCAGCCAGGTGACCACGGGCCCTGCTACCATTCTGTCCACCGTCTCCGGAGATGATACTCGGGCCTATCAGGTGGAGATCGTGCGGCTGTGCCCCATGAACCGGGACGGCCGGGACCTGCTGCTGAAGGTCACGGACCCCCAGCTGCTGGAGACCACCGGCGGCATCGTCCAGGGGATGAGCGGCAGCCCCATCATCCAGAACGGGCGCTTTGTGGGGGCTGTGACCCACGTGCTGGTGAACGACCCCTCCCAGGGCTACGGCATCCTGCTGGAGCATATGCTGGAAGCCGCGGGATAACAGAACCGGCCAATTTTATGGCGGTAAAACACGTATTGCGATTATAGAAAAGAACATGCGTGCCGGGATATCCGAAGAAATGCCTGCATTTCCTCCGGGTATCCCGGTTTTTCGGGGGAAAAACCATATTTTCTTATACAAATTCTGAGTGATGTCCAAATAGCTGCGGCGGCCTGTGGAACGCATGGTCGACTGCCTGAAAATTCACAATATGAATAATGGAATGCATGAGAGGAAAACATAACAGCACATTGCACAAAACATACAAATATTTTTCTCCTATGCCACATGTGTCTGTACAGGTTGACAAAGTTATAAAGGCGTGTTAAGCTGGATTCAACGATCCGATGGACGGACGCATGACGCCGGATTTGCGGCCTGCCGATGCAGTTGGCGGCAGGTTGCGGAGACGGCCCGGCGGCCCCGTCGGACGACCCCAAGGACCACCATGGAAAAGAAAGAGAAGAAAAGGAGAAAACTATGCAGCACAAAAGATCCCGTCTGACGACGAAGATCCTGGCGTTTGTCCTGATCCTCGCTCTCGTATTCCCCGCATCTGCGTTCGCAAGCGTCGCAGACGTGGCGAAGGACACTCGTGCCCCTGGCAAGTCCCTGGCAAATACCTATCCCGCATACACCGACATCGAATGGCAGATCTCCCTGGCGGAGAATGCCCAGGCAATGGTCACCGTTCCTACCAACATGACGGAGGAAGAGCTGGGTACCGCTTTGAGCGGCGACCTGACCCTGTCCCTGGACCGCGACAGCACCCGGGGCTATCTGAATCCTGAAAAATTCCCCTATCCCTACCAGGGCGGTGCTCTGGACACCTGGATGACCCAGTGGACGAAGGACAAGCAGCCCCAGAACCTGTTCCGCGTTACGGAGATGGGCATTTCCGTCGATGAGGCAGGCAAGGTCTCTCTGAAGCTGTGGATCGACATCAACTGCTACTTCGGCAACCGCTCCGGCAACGTGGATTTCAGCGCTCCGCACAGCAACGGCGGTGCGTATCTGGACCTGTGCGGCTACTATACCCTGAATGTGACCGCCGGTGACGAGGCGGTAGGTTCCATTCACACCAAAATTGTTCCCTATGACAGCTTCCGTACCGTGTATGAGCTGTATGACGACATCGACGCCCTGGCCGCCATGGATACCGACCTGTATGTGTCCAAGGAGTCCATGGGCCAGACCACCACCGACGGCTATGATATGCCCTACCTGATCGTTGCCGACTCCAAGGAGTCTGTGGACAAGTGGCTGGCCTACACCGACCTGGTGGAGTCCGATCCCGACCTGGTGCTGACCAAGCTGGCCAACGGCGACTTTGACGATCTGCGGGTCCCCATGTTCGCCTCCAACGTCCACTCCAACGAGAACGCCGCCGTCAACGGCATCCTGGAGTTCGCCCACCTGCTGCTGGAGAACGAGACCATCAACGTCAACACCCTGGAGGGCTTCACCGACGCCGGTAAGGAGCTTCTGGCCCAGGAGATGGCCAAGCAGAACGTGGCCGTTCCCGAGCAGATCAAGGATTTCGCCTCCTACATTGGCTTTATCCGCGGCGAGAATGGCTATAAGGCCAACGGCAGCCTGTATTCCGGTCAGCTGGACCTGGAGGAGTATTACAACGTTAAGAATAATGAGGTCAACGTCAAGGAGCTGCTGGGCGACGTGTTCATGGTCATCGTTCCCGAGCAGAATATCGAGGGTTACGAGCACATGACCCGTACCACCAGCCAGGGCTATGACCCCAACCGTGACGAGGCCAACCAGACCCTGTTTGAGGATGCCAACGCCATGGCCCTGGTGAATAAGTTCAACCCCATGGTGTTCACCGAGATCCACGGCCGCGTGGAGGCCATGCTCATCGAGCCCTGCACGCCTCCCCACGAGCCCAACTATGAGTACGACCTGATCGCCAAGCAGTTCATCCAGCTGGGCGAGGCCGTCGGCATGGGCGCCATCGCCAACAACCCCGAGCACAACAGCTTCGAGATGCCCCACCGCGATTACCTGCGTGTGGACAACGATTCTCCCTCCGGCGTGGCCTGGACCGAGCCCTGGGATGATATGACCACCGCCTACGGTTCCCAGTTCCCCGTCCTGATCGGCACCGCCGGCATCACCTGGGAGCTGCCTGTGTACAGTGACGTCGCCTCCGAGCTGGTGGTGCCTTACGGCCTGATGACCCAGGCCATGTACATCCAGGCCAACAAGATCACCATGCTGGAGAACCAGGCCAAGCTGTTCTCCCGCGGCGTGAACAACACCAATTCCAACGAGCTGGTGGCTCCCTGGTACGTGGACCAGTATGACCGGCCCGGCACCCAGACTGAGCTGATGCGCCCCGTGTACGATGGCGAGGGCCAGAACGGCAACTTCTATCCCGAGTGCTACATCATCCCCATGGACAGCGCCAACCAGAAGAATCTGTATGACGCCGCCGCCGAGATGAAGTACCTGACCCGCAACGATGTGAAGGTCAACGTGGCCGGCAAGGAATTCACCTATGACGGCGTGACCTATCCCGCCGGTACCATGGTGGTGTCCATGTATCAGGCCAAGCGCTCCCTGGCCAACAGCCAGCTGTTCGACGGCACCTTCATCAACGTCTGGCAGGGCCTGTACTCCGAGAGCTTCGCCCAGCGCAGCAATGCCCGGGGCTATGACCGCGTCATCGTGGCGGAGCCCGCTGCCTACAAGACCATCATGGCTGCCTGCCCCGAGACCATCAATTATACCCAGGCTCTGACCTATCTGGCCGCCTTCGCCACCCAGTTTGAGGGCGTGGAGAATGCCGACGTCATCATCGACAACGTGTCCAACGACTCCGCCGCCGCTGTCAATGCGCTGCTGCGGGCCGGCAAGACCGTGGCCATGATCACCGAGGGCAGCGAAAAGGGCAACTTCGTCTGCTCCTATGAGGACTTCATGACCGTGGCCAAGGACTATGTCCTCACCGCCACCGGCGTGTACGGCGCCGGCATCAAGGCCGCCGTCATCCTCAATCCCCAGGTGTATCTGCCCGGCAAGCCCGCCGACAACACCTCCGGCTACGTGGAGACCACCCTGCGCTCCGGCTCCTATAACTACCGCTTCGACTGGCTGGCTCTGACCGCCATGGGCTTTACCATGACCGAGGATCTGACCAAGGCCAACGTCATCGTGGGCTCCCGCGCCCTCAGCGACGACGCCCTGGCCGCCGTGAAGGCCGGTACGCCTTACATGGGCTACAGCACCGGCGCCATCAGCGGATCTGCCTTCATGCAGGAGCTGGGCGTGGAGATCTCCTCCTGCGACAAGGGTACCGACTTCCTGGGCCGGGTGGTATATCCCAACAACACCCTGGTCAACGCCACCTATATCAACGAGGGTGACGACGTGATGTACGAGTACGGCACCAACTGGTTCACCAAGCTCCCCGAGGGCGCTACCGTTCTGGTGCAGAACGCCGGTAAGACCCCCATGCAGGGCTGCATCTGCCTGACCGATGAAGAGCTGACCGCTCAGTTCAACCAGTACAACAACGGCGTGGTGGGCTTCGAGTATCAGAGCGGCAAGCTGGACATGGCCCTGTTTGCCAACGTCCTGAACCACAAGATTCACCAGACCGACGAGTACACCTTCATCAGCAACTTCATCTTCTCCCGCAGCCTGACCACCACCGCCTATGAGGGTGTGGCCCAGCCCGAGAATCCCGATCCCGTGAACCCCGGCAAGCCCGAGGAGCCGGGCAAGCCCGACGCCCCCAAGACCGGCGACTCCTCCAACATCATCCTCTGGGTGCTGGCCGCTTCCTTCAGCTGCGTGATGATCCCCGCCGCTGTGACCCTGAAGCGCAAGGCCCGTTGACCCACCTATAAGGAAGGGACCGCAGCCCTGCCCAACCGGCTGTGACAGCCTTCCTTATACGCCAGCTGCATAAGCAAAGGCCCCGGACTTTCGTCCGGGGCCTTTGCCGTGACTGTCAAAAAAGCAAAGCTTTTTTTATCAGTGATTCTTCTGATAGATGTCCCACAGGCCCTCCATCAGCAGATACTTGTCATAGAGCACCTTGTTGCGGCAGTAGCGCACGATCACCGGGGCGTTGCTGCCGGTGGCCACGATGGTGGGGGTTTCCCCCTGGGGCAGGACCTCCCGGATGCGGTCGATGACGCCGTCCAGCATCCCGGCGGTGCCGTAGACAATGCCGGAGCGCATGCAGTCCTCGGTGTTTTTGCCGATGAGGCTCTTGGGGTGCTGCAGGGAGATGTCCGGCAGCTGGGCGGTGTGGTCCGACAGGGCGTCCAGACTCAGCCGCACCCCGGGGAACATCAGGCCGCCCTCATAGCTGCGCCTGCTGGAGATATAGGAGATGGTGGTGGCGGTGCCCATGTCGATCATGATGATGGGGGTGGGGTACTTGTCCAGGGCGGCCACGGCGCCGGCCACCAGGTCGGCACCCAACTGGTTGTGGATCTCCATGCGGATGTTGAGCCCGGTTTTGACCCCGGGGCCCACGATCATGGGGGGCTTTCCCAGCAGGCGGGTCAGGGCCTTGGCCATCATGAAGTTGATGGGCGGCACCACGCTGGAAAAAATGGCACCGCTGACGTCACGCAGGTCGTATTGATACAGGGAGAAGATGTTCATCAGGTCGATGCTGATCTGATCCGCCGTTTTCCGGCTGTCGGTGTCGATGGAGGACAGAAATTTCAGGTCCCGTTTCTGGTCGAACAGCCCCACGGAGATGTTGGAATTGCCGATATCAATGGCCAAAAGCATAGCGGAAGCCCCCTTTCCATTCCTGTCTATTCTACCACGCATGGCCCGCTTTGGCAACCGGGAACGCAAAAAACGCCCGGGTCAGTCCTCCACCAGGCCTATGAGCAGGCTGCCGTCCCGCACCGACACGGTGATGGGGCGGCCCACAAAGTGGTTGCTGACGCCCAGAGGAAACTCCGCCGTCAGCACCGCGTGGTGCAGGGGATACTGGCCTCCCTGGATGCTGACGTCCCTGGCGTCGGCCCCCAGGCAGAACACGGACAGAATGCCCCGGTCCCGGGCGGGGAAGGTGACGGTGCCGCCGCATACGGCGGTGTACCGCTCCCCCTGGCCATACAGCCAGCCCTGAGCCCCCCGCCGGGCCAGGTACAGCAGGGCCTGGAAATTGGCGATGGTGTGGTCCGTCCGGCGGCCGCCCATGCCGCCGTAGATGTGAAACTCCGTTTCCCCGCGCTCCAGGCCGGTTTTCACCGCCAGCATGGTGTCGGTGTCGTCCTTCTCCACCGGCACCCGGAGAATGTTGGGGAAGTCGGGCTGGGTGCTGAGGGAGTCGAAATCCCCCAGCAGCAGGTCCGGGGTGATGCCGGTCTTGCGGCAGGCCAGCCAGCCGCCGTCGGCGGCGATGATGAAGTCGTCGGCCCGGGGACAGCGGTCCAGGCCGTAAAAGCTGCCTGCACCGAAAATATAGCATGCCATAGTGTTTCCTCAGTCGTGATGATGGTGGGGCGCTTCGGCGGCGGTGTTTTCCTTGCCGGTAAGCTCCCGGGGGGTGATCCGGATCACCTTTGTGGCGGGGCCGTATTTTTCCACGGACTCCGTGAAGCGGCCCATGCCCTTGGGATCAAAGGCGGAGCACAGCAGAAGCAGGGCCCGGGTCCACTCGCCCTGGTCCGTCACCACTTCTGCCCGGCCCCGCAGAACGGCGCTGGCATAGGCCATGGTGAAGGCGTTGGGCACCGCCGTGGCGTGGGACACCGCCGACAGGCACACCTCTGCCCCGTCCTTCAGAAGCTCCCACTTTTCTCCGGCTCCGGCGCAGTGGAAATAGACCACGTGGTACTCCTCGTCCACAGCCTGGTTCACCGGCACGGCATAGGGGCGGCCCTGGCCGTCCGTCAGGGACAGGGTGGCGTAGGGGGCCTTTTTCAGCACCTCCCAGGCAAAGCTCCGGTCCCGTTCTCTGTCTTTTCTTCGCATGTTTCTTCCTCCTTTGCCGCCGGGCGGCTGTTTACAGTTTGCACCAAAAGGCATGGTTTGTCAACGGCGGCATACCATGGAAGCAGGAAATTTTTTCGGAAAGGAACTGCCTGCCATGACTTATCCCTATATCCTGCCGCCGCTGCCCTATGCCCCGGCGGCTCTGGAGCCAAACCTGGGGCGCTCGTCGGTGCGGCTGCACCACGACACATTCTTTGCCGCCTATGTGGACCGGCTCAATGGGGCGTTGGTGCCCTGGACCCAATATCAGGACTGGCCGCTGGAGCGGCTGCTGCTGCACTGGTGCCAGCTGCCCCGGACCCTGGGCCAGGCGGTGCGCCGCTATGGCGGGGGCGTGTATAACCACGGGCTGTATTTTTCCTCCCTGGCCCCGGCCCGGACCACCAAGCCCTCCGGGGAGCTGCTGGCGGAGGTGGAGCACAGCTTCGGCTCCATGGAGGGGCTGCACCGCAGCCTGAAGAACGCCGCCATGAGCGTGTTCGGCAGCGGATGGGTGTGGCTGGTGTGCTGCTCCGGGGGGCTGCAGGTCACCTGCACCGCCAACCAGGATACGCCGCTGCCTCTGTGGCCCCTGTTCAACGTGGACCTGTGGGAGCACGCGTTTATCCCGGACTATGAAAACCGGCGGGAGGACTATGTGGAGGCGGCGCTGGCCATCATCGACTGGGACGCGGCCTCCCGCCGGTTCCGGCAGCGGACGGCAGGGAAGGGGGAGTGAAGCGCTGAAACGGGCGGGGCCGGAGCCCCGCCCGTTTGAGACTGTTCAAAAAGGGCGTTGCCTTTTTGAACAAAAGGCTTGCAGTCTGCCGCACGCATAATTTGTCCGCCACGGGTGACCAAATTCCACACTTGCAGACTGAGAAGTGTTTTTTGCCAGGTACACGCCCCGGCAAAAAATGATTCCATTTGATTTGCCGCCTGCGGACGGCAAACTCTGCGAGGCCTTTTTGACAAGCTGAGATGCAGGCACCCGTTTCACGGATGCCTGCATCGGGAGCATGATGTATCAGTCCATCGCCGGGCGCTCGTCGCCCATGAAGAACACCGCCACGGTGCCGGGGCCGCTGTGGGACCCGATGATGGTGCCGATGTCGCACAGGCGGATCTTGCCCTTCAGCTTGGGGAAGCGCTCCTCCAGGGCGTCAATAAGCATCCGGGCGTCCTCCGGACACTGAGAATGGCACACAAAGCATTTCTGGTCATAGTCCCTGCCGCCCTGGGCGTGCTCCTCCATGGCGTTCACCGTGGCCTCCACGGCCTTCTTCTTGCCCCGGACCTTGCCGTAGGCCTTGATGGCCCCCTTGTCGTCCAGCCGCATAATGGGGCAGATGTTCATGATGGTGGCCACCATGGCCGCCGCGCCGGACACCCGGCCCGTGCGCCGGAACTGGGTCATATCGGAAGAGAAGAACTGGTGGTGCACCTTGTTGCGGTTCCGCAGCACCCACTGGGCCGTCTCCTCCAGGGTGGCCCCGGCGTCCCGCATATCCGCCGCCGTATCCACCAGCAGACCGTAGCCGGAGGAGGAGCACAGGGAGTCGACGACCACGATCTTCTTGTCGGGATACTTCTCCTGCAGCAGCTTTCCGGCGGCCTGGGCGTTGTGCACCGAGCCGGACTGGCCGGAGGTGAAGGCAATGTGCAGCAGGTCACCCTTTTTCAGTTGCTCCTCAAAGAAATCCAGATAATCGGCCACGTTGATCTGGGACGTCTGGGGAAGCTGGCCCGCCTTCAGGAACCCGTAAAACCGGGGCAGAGCCGCCGGATCCCGGCCCATATCGTCCACATACTCCTGGTCGCCCACCACATAGTGGTAAAACAGCACCGGGATGTCCCGCTGGGCCATGTACGCATAGGGCAGGTCTACTGTGGAGCAGCAGCTCAGTACAAATTCCCGTTCCATATCCTTTCTCCCTTTCGATTGAATAGAACTTACTGCACATATTATACCAAAATTGGATGAAAAGTCAAACCTTCCGCCCTATACATCCGGGGCGCATTGTCCAGACGGAAAAAACGGGGGCCGCGGCCCCCGTTTTTTTACTGCGCTCAGTCGTCCCGCTCCGTCTCGTGGTCCAGCACGGCTCCGGTGGCGGCGTCGATGACATATTCATACTCCATGCCGCCGGACTTGAACTCCACCTCGTACACGGCGCGGCCATGCTCACTGTCCCATTCCACCTGAAGCTCCTGCACCTGGCCTTCGGACAGGCCTGCGTGCTTCAGGGCCGCGGCCTTGGCGGCCTGGGCGCCAATATCGGTGCCGCCGGTGCCGCCGCGAAGGTTCTCCTTCTCATAGTCCAGCACGCGGCCGGTGGCGGCGTCCACGGTGACCTCATAGGCGGCGCTGCCGGTGTGGAACTCCAGCTCATACTCCAGCCGTCCGTCGTCATAGTCCCGCTCTGCCTTGGTAAAGACGGCGGTGGACAGACCCGCGTGCTTCAAAGCAGCGCTCTTGGCGGCCTCCATGCCAATGTCACCGGAGGGGTTCACGGGAGTGGAGGGCTGCACATTGGCCTGGCCGGTGAGCACCTGACCGGTATACGCCTCCACCTTATACTCCAGCTCACCCTTGCCGGGCACCTGGAACTCCACCTCATAGTGGGCGGGATTCTCGTCCAGCTCCGGGTCCACGTCCGCGTCGGTGATGTCCGCCGTGGTCAGGCCCGCATACTGGGCCGCCGCCTCCAGAGCCGCCTGCATGCCGATGGGCATCCCCGGCGCACCGGCCTCGATCAGGTCCCGCAGCTCCTCCACAGACAGCTTTGCCAGCCCCTCGAAGGTCAGGCTGCCGTTCAGGGCCATGGCCTGGCGGATCAGGGCCGCCTTGCCGGTGGAGATGTTGTTGGCCTTGGCCTGCTTTTCCAGCTCCTTGTCCTGCTGCACCGTCTGGCTCAGCACGGCGGCCTGGGAATCACCGGCCGCCAGAGCGCCGTCCACGGCGCCGGTCAGCTCCTGCTGCAGCCGCTGGGCCCGGGCCTGGTCCTTATCCTCCACGGAGATGAGGATGGCGGAGGACAGACTGTCCAGATACCCGCACCGCACCAGGCTGCCCACGATGGCGTTCACCGCCACGTCCGCCTTGACGCCCTTCAGGTCCCTGCCGCCGTCCATATCCTCCAGCACGGCCTGGGCCTCCTGGTTCAGGGCCTGGCAGGACACCACCTTTTCCCGGCTGTTCACCCGCAGCTCGATGCTGGGATTCACGTCCAGGGACACCACCGAGGTCACGGCGTGGGCCTGCTGCACCAGCAGACCGCCGCCGCCCAGCAGCAGCACCGCCAGGCAGGCCGCCACCGTCTGCATCCATTTCTTCATTCGGTTATTCTTCTTTTTCATAGGGACTACCGTTCCTTTCCGCTCTGTACAGCGGGAGAGCACGCCGTCCACGTCGTCCGGTGCGGTCTTGTCCAGTGCGGCGGAAAGCCTGCGTTCCATCTGATCGTTGGTCATCGGGCGTCATCTCCTTCCATGTAAGCTCGCATCTTTTTCAATGCTCTGTGATATTTTGACAGGACGGTCGCCAGGGGCAGGCCCAGCGCCTGACCGATTTCCCGGTGCTTCAGGCCCGCCGTGTGCAGCAGGACGATCCGCCGCTCCTCCTCTCCCAGCACCGCCAGGGCGTCCTGCAGAAGCAGCCGCTCCTGGCTGTCCAGCCCCGGGCAGTTGTCGGGGATGGCGTGCCACTCCTGGTCCTCCATGGTCACCTGACGGCTCTCCCGCCGCAGGTGCATCAGGCACAGATTCCGGCACACTGCCAGGATCCACCCCACAGGCGAGCCTGTGGGCCGGTACTGTCCCGCCGTGTCCCAGATGTGAACGAACACATCCTGGGTCAGGTCCTGGGCGTCGTGGGCATTGCGGAGATAGGACAGGGCCAGACCGTACACCGCCGTTCGGGTGCGGCGATATAGTTCGGCCAGATCGTCTTGGCTTCCTGCGGCCACTCCCGAAAGCAGCCGCCGAAGCTCCTGGACCTCCTCCGCAGGGAGGGATGAAGTTGTGTTGTCAATCCTGTGCAGCATCTCTTTTGTCTCCTGTCATCTGGATAATGCACGGCAAGGCGGTTTTATTGCGTCCCCCGAAAAAAAATTTCCAAATTTTTTTCTTTTATTGTATCACGGGGCCCGGCGAATTTCCAGCTTGTCAAAAAATTCTTTTTTGACAAGCTGCGTGCGTCTCTTTCTGCTCCTTGTACAAAAGAATAAAAAGAGGTATAATAAAACGGATCAAACGAATTAGGAGGTCCCTTCCATGAAGCTCATGGTCCTGGACGGCAACAGTATATTGAACCGCGCCTATTACGGCATCCGCCCCCTGTCCACCCGGGAGGGGCTGTATACCCACGCGGTATACGGCTTCATCACCACCCTCCAGCGCCTGCTGGACGAGGAAAACCCGGAGGCCCTATGCGTCACCTTTGACCGCCGGGAGCCCACCTTCCGCCACCGGGCGGACGCGGATTACAAGGCCCAGCGCAAGCCCATGCCCCCGGAGCTGGCCATGCAGCTGCCGGTGATGAAGCAGGTGCTGGCGGCCATGTCCGTGCCCTGCTATGAGCTGGCCGGGTACGAGGCCGACGACCTCATCGGCACCATCAGCCGCAAATGCCAGGCAGCGGGGTGGGACTGCGTCATTGTCACCGGCGACAAGGACAGCCTGCAGCTGGTCACGGACCGGACCAGGGTGAAGCTGGTATCCACCCGCATGGGCCAGACCACCACAAAGGACATGACCCCGGAGACCTTCCGGGAGCAGTACGGCTTCGATCCCATTCATATGATCGACCTGAAGGCCCTGATGGGGGACACGTCGGACAACATTCCCGGTGTGCCGGGGGTGGGGGAGAAGACCGCCATGACCCTGGTGCAGCAGTACGGCGACATAGACGCACTGTACCGCCGCCTGCCGGATATCGACGCCAAGCCCAACGTCATCCGCAAGCTGACGGAGGGGGAGGAGTCCGCCCGGCACAGCTATTGGCTGGCCACCATCGTCACCGATGCGCCCCTGGCCTTCGACCCGGCGGAGAACCTGCGCAGGCCCTTCCGGCCGGAGCTTTACGACCTGTTCCTGCGGCTGGAATTTCAGAAGCTCATTGACAAATATCACCTGCGGCCCCACCAGGAGACGGCAGAGAAGCCCGAGTACACCACCACGGTGGTCCCCGTGGAAACGGAGGAGCAGGCCCGGACTCTGCTGGAGGAGTGGCGCAGGGCCGATCACGTGGCCCTGTACGCCGCAGCAGACCTGACGGCCATCTCTGTCCATTGGGATACCGGCGAGAGCACGGCACAGACGGCGGAGCTGTGGTCCGGGGGCTATCAGGGGAACTGGAACGCCCTGCTGGGGGCGCTGCTTTCCGGGGACATCCGGAAAATCTCTCACAACGTGAAGGATCTGATGCGGACGCTGCTGGACGGCGGCCTCCCGGCGGAGGGCTTCGTGTTTGACACGGCCCTGGCGGCGTATCTGCTGGATGCCACGGCGGGGGGCTATGACCTGCAGCGGCTGTTTGTGTCGTATTTCAACCAGGAGCTGGAAAAGCCCGCCCATCTGGAACCGGACGCCTTCTCCCCTCTGGGGGACCAGGCTGCCGCCTGGGCGTCGCTGCACAGCTATGGCGCGGCGATAGAGGCCCTGTATGGTGTGCTGCTGCCCCGGCTCCGGGAACAGGGCATGGAAAAGCTGTACTTCGATGTGGAGCTTCCTCTGTGCCGGGTGCTGGCAGACATGGAGCGCAGCGGCTTCCTGGTGGACGGCGGGGCCCTGGCCCGGTTCGGCGCGGACCTGTCTGACACCATCCGCCAGCTGGAGGAGCGCATTTACGCCGCCGCCGGACAGCAATTCAACATCAATTCCCCCAAGCAGCTGGGAAAGGTGCTGTTCGAGGACCTGGGCCTGCCCCACGGGAAAAAGACGAAAACCGGCTGGTCCACCAATGCGGACGTGCTGGAGAAGCTGAAGGACCACCCCCTGGTGGCGGACGTGCTGACCTACCGGCAGTATGCCAAGCTGAAAAGCACCTATGCCGACGGCCTGCTGAAGGTCATCGACCCCGACGGCCGCATCCGCACCAGCTTCCAGATGACGGTAACGGCCACCGGCCGCCTGTCCTCCACGGAGCCGAATCTTCAGAATATCCCCACCCGCACGGAGCTGGGCAGCAAAATGCGGGAAATGTTTGTGGCGGCCCCGGGCCATGTGCTGGTGGACGCCGACTATTCCCAGATCGAGCTGCGGCTGCTGGCCCACATCTCCGGCGACACCGCCATGCAGCAGGCCTTCCTGTCCGGCGCGGACTTCCACACCGTCACCGCCGCCCGGGTGTTCCATGTGCCCCAGGACCAGGTGACCCACCAGATGCGCTCCCGGGCCAAGGCCGTGAACTTCGGCATTGTCTATGGCATTTCCGCCTTCTCCCTGTCCCAGGACATCGGCGTCACGGTGCAGGAGGCCAAGGAGTATATGGACCGGTATTTCGCCACCTATACCGGGGTGAAGCAGTATATGACGGACGTGGTGGACAAGGCCCGGGAGCAGGGCTATGTGGAGACCCTGTGGCACCGCCGCCGGGCTTTGCCGGAGCTGAAAAGCTCCAACTTCAATATGCGGTCCTTCGGCGAGCGGGTGGCCCTGAATATGCCCATCCAGGGCACGGCGGCGGACATCATCAAGCTGGCCATGGTCCGGGTTCACAGCCGCCTGGCCCGGGAGGGCCTGGCTGCCCGGCTGATCATGCAGGTCCACGATGAGCTGATCGTGGAGTGTCCGGAGGAGGAGGCCCCCCGGGTGGAGGCCCTTTTGCAGCAGGAGATGCAGGGCGTGGCGGAGCTGTCCGTCCCCCTGCTGGCGGAGGCCCACACCGGCCGCAACTGGCTGGCCGCCAAGGGCTGATATTGCGTAACGAAACCATTAAGGAGCAAATACCATGACTGATTATTTTGCCGTGCAGCTGCCGCCGGAACAGATCCGCAGCATCAGCTCCATCGGCCTGGCCCATATAGGCGACGCGGTGTATGAGCTGCTGGTGCGCACCTGGCTGTGTGCCGGGGGCAAGGCCACGGGAAAGGGCCTGCACCGGGCCGCGGTGGCCCTGGTGTGCGCCCCCCGGCAGGCGGAGCTGGCGGAGAAAATTCTCCCCCTGCTGACCCAGGAGGAGCAGGACGTGTTCCGCCGGGGCCGCAACGCCAACGTCCATTCCATCCCGGCCCATGCCAGCCGGGCCCAGTATCAGCAGGCCACGGCTCTGGAGGCCCTGCTGGGATACCTGTATTTACAGGGCAGGCACGACCGGGTCAACCAGCTGTTCTGCCGGATGATGGAGGGGGAGTAATATGCCGCTGGACGCCATTTGCCTGAGTGCCGTGGTCCGGGAGACCGCCGCCCAGGTGGAAAACACCCGCATTGAAAAAATCCAGCAGCCCGCCCGGGACCAGGTGGTGCTGCTGCTGCGGGGCGGGCGGCGGCTGCTGCTGTGCGCCGGAGCCACCCAGCCCCGGCTGCACCTGACGGAGCAGCTGCGGGACAATCCCTCCCAGCCGCCCATGTTCTGTATGCTGCTGCGCAAGCACCTGGCGGGAGGGCGCATTTTGTCCGTTGTTCAGGAGCCCCTGGAGCGGGTGGTGACCCTGACCATCCAGGCCGCCGACGAGCTGGGGGAGCAGCGCCAGTGGCGGCTGATCCTGGAGGCCATGCCCCGGCACGCCAATCTCATCCTGGTGGACCACCAGGGCCGGATCACCGACTGTCTGCGGCGGGTGGACTTCGAGATGTCCCAGCAGCGGCAGGTGCTGCCGGGCCTGTTCTATCATCTGCCGCCCCGGCAGGAAAAGCGCTCGCCGCTGGAGATCGGCCGGGAGGAATTTCTGGAACTGCTGTCCGCCCTGCCGGAGGATGCGCCTCTGGACGGGTGGCTGCTGGACACCTTCACGGCCCTGCCGCCGCTGATGGCCCGGGAGTTGGTCTGCGCCGCATACGGTGAGACAGACGCCCATTTGTCCCGGGACAGGGGCGAAAAATTGTGGGACAGCCTTGGGACATGGCGGGACAGAATCGTCGGCGGCGGCTTCGTGCCCACCCTGCTGCGCCGGGCCGGCCGGCCGGCGGATTTCACCTATTGCCCCATCACCCAATACGGCCCGGCTATGGAGCAGGAGACCTTCGACTCCTTCGGCCGGCTGCTGGACGAATTTTATGAGGGCCGGGATCAGGCGGACCGGGTCCGGCAGAAGGGCCAGGACCTGATGAAGTCCGCCACGGCAGCCCGGGACCGGGTGCGCCGGAAGCTGGCGGCCCAGGAGAAGGAGCTGGCCGCCACCCGGGATCGGGAGCGGCTGCGCATCTGCGGCGAGCTGATCACCGCCAACCTCTACCGCATGGAGCGGGGCATGAACCGCCTGACGGCAGAAAATTACTATGAGGACGGTTGCCCGCCAATGGACATCCCGCTGGATGTGCGGCTGGGGCCCCAGGAGAATGCCGCCCGGTATTTCAAGCAGTATGCCAAGGCCAAGACCGCCGAAAAAATTCTGACGGAGCAGCTGGAAAAGGGCCGGGAGGAGCTGACCTATCTGGAAAGCGTGGTGCAGGAGCTGTCCCAGGCGGAGGCGGAGCAGGATTTCAACGACATCCGCGCTGAGTTGGAGAGCGGCGGCTATCTGAAAAACCGGGGCAAAAAGCAGCCGGGGTTCCAGCGGGCCTCCAAACCCAGGCAGTTTGTGTCCTCCGCCGGGCTGCGGATCCTGGTGGGACGCAGCAACCGGCAGAACGACCGGCTCACCGCCAAGGAGGCCGACCGGAGGGATATCTGGCTCCACACCCAGAAAATCCACGGCTCCCATGTGATTCTGTGCACCGGGGGCCAGGAGCCGGACGAGACCAGCCTGTATGAGGCGGCGTGCCTGGCGGCGTACTATTCCCAGGGCCGGGAGGCCGGGAAGGTGCCGGTGGATTACACCCCGGTGCGGTATGTGAAAAAGCCCGCCGGGGCCAGGCCGGGCATGGTGGTGTACACCACCTATCAGACCATGCTGGCCGTTCCGGACGGCCAGCTGGTGAAGAAGCTGGCAGGAAAATAAAATGTGAGATAAAGCTCAGCCCCCGCAGGCATTTGCCTGCGGGGGCTGGTTTTGCCTATGGGGTTAAGGGGGGAACCGTCCTTACCGGTTGGGCAGGGACTTCACGGTGACGGTGGTGTGGGCCACCAGCTTGTTCCCGGAATAGATGTGGATGAAGTAGGTGCCGGTGGTGTTGTGGCGGGTCAGGTCAGCCGCAGCCACCCAGGCGCCGCCGATGTTCTCGCCCTTGTACCAGACCAGATCATCCTGGCCGCCGGCGCTGCTCCACACGGCGAAGCGGATGCTGCTGTAGCCGGTGGCGCTGTAGAGCCGCAGCTTCATCCAGGCGAAGTCGTCGGTGACGATGGCCTGGGCGCTCTGCTGAGGCGGCATACCGTAGACATTGGCGGTGGTGTGGGCCACCAGCTTGCCGTCGGCATAGACGTGGATGAAGTAGCCGCCCAGGGTCTTGTGGTTCAACAGCTTCACACCGGCGGACCAGGTGCTGCCGGTGAGGCGGCCGTCGTACCAGACCAGGTCGTCCTGACCGTTGGCATTGCTCCACACGGCGAAGCGGACCTTGCCATACTTGGCGGTGGTGGTCAGGGCCAGCTCCATGGCGGCGTTGTCCGAGGAAACTGTGGCTGTCAGGCCGGGCTTGACGCCGGGGGCGGGAGCGGGCAGGCTCTTGACCTGGGCAGTGGTGTGAGCCACCAGCTTGTTCCCGGCATACACATGGATGAAGTAGGTGCCGGTGGTGTTGTGGCGGGCCAGATCCACGTCATAGGTCCAGCTGCCGCTGCCGCCGTTCTTGGCAGTGTACCAAACCAGGTCGTCCTGGCCGCCGGCGCTGCTCCACACGGCGAAGCGGACGCCGCTGTAGCTGTGGGCGGTATCCAGCCGGATGGACATGGTGCGGCAGTTGTCGGACACCTGGGCCGTGACGGTGTCGGGAGCCGGGAGCTTCGCCACCTGGGCGGTGGTGTGGGCCACCAGCTTGCTGCCGCTGTACACATGGATGAAGTAGGTGCCGGTGCTGTTGTGGTTCACCAGGGGCACGTTATAGGTCCAGCTGCCGCTGCCGCCGTTCTTGGCGGTGTACCAGACCAGGTCGTCCTGGCCGCCGGCGCTGCTCCACACGGCGAAGCGGATGCCGCTGTAGCTGTGGGCGGTATCCAGCCGGATGGACATGGTGCGGCAGTTGTCGGACACCTGGGCCGTGACGGTGTCGGGAGCCGGGAGCTTCGCCACCTGGGCAGTGGTGTTGCCGATGAGCCGGTTCTGGCCGGAATCGGAGGAGTAGGCGTGGATGAAGTAGGTGCCGGTGCTGTTGTGGTTCACCAGAGGCACGGTGTAAGTCCACTGGCCGCTGGCGTTCTTTTTGGCGGTGTACCAGGTCAGGTCATCCTGGCCGTTTACGCTGCTCCACACGGCGAAGCGGACGTTGGAGTGGGCGTGGCCGTTGCCGGCGTCCATGGTTACCGTCATGGTGCGGCATTCGCTGTCCACCACGGCGGAGACGGTGTGGCGCTTGGCGGGGGTGCTGGAGGTGTGGGACGCGCCGCAGTAGCGGCAGACGTACTTCACCTGACCGGCGCTGACGCAGGTGCTGGAATCGCTGGCCACGGTGTCGGTGTGGCCCACCACGTGGGTGTTCTGGAAGGTCAGACCGCCCAGCAGCTGGCCGTGGATGCCGTGGTTATACACATGGACCAGATACCGGCCCACCACGTTGTACTTGCACATGGGGACCCGGATGGTGTAGGTGCCGTCGCCGTTGGCCTTGGCATTGTACCAAATCAGGTCGTCCTGGCCGTCCTGCTGGCTCCAGGCGGCGGCCATGATATTGCTGTAGTTCCTGCCCTGACCGGCGGGAGGCGTGATGGTGACCACGATCTCCTTTTCGTCGGCGGACATGCGGCCCCGGATCAGCTGATACAGGCGGCCGTCGCTGCCGAACTCGTACCAGGTCTTGCCGATCAGGCGGCGGCCGGTGTACATGACGCCGAAGTCATCGCCCAGGTCGGAGGTCTCGAAGTAATAGGTGGCGTCGCCGATGTCCTTCCAGCCGGAGGCGATGCGGCCATTCTCGAAGTACAGGGTCTTGCCGTCGTCCCGCTTGACGAAGCCCGTGGGGCCGCTGACCACCACGCCGTCGTCAAAGACGAACTGCTTGCCGTACAGGGTGACCCGGCCATCGTAGGCGATGCCGCTCTTGTCGAAGCAATACACCTCGGGGTCGATGATGAACCAGCCGGTGTGCCAGGCGTTGTTATAGCTGTACATCCGCAGGCCGGTGGCCTCGTCCCGGGCCCAGCCGGTGTAGCCGGAGTCCTTCAGCTCCACGGTCTGGCCGCAGAAGGAGCAGACCAGCTTGCCGTCACGGACGTATACGGTGTCGCCGGAGAAGTCGTGGCCCTTGTCGCGGCACACGGAGGCGGGCACCCGCATGGTGTAGGTATCCAGCAGGGACTGGGCGCCCTCGGCGCTGACGGAGTAGGTGCGGACGGTCATGGCGTCGGCGGTGGCTTCCACGGCCAGGTACAGGGAGTCATACTCCTGGGACACCTGGGCAAAGTGGAAGTCGGGGTTGTTGACGGCCTTGTACTCGGTGCTGCGGGACTTTTCGCCCAGGTCGCCGCAGATGTAGTACAGCACGCCCTTGCCGTAGGTGGCGGGCAGGCGGCCATTCTGGGCGGCCTCGGACACGGGCTGGCCGTTCTTGAGGACCATGGTGCGGGCATAGCTGTGGTCATGGCCGGAGAACACCACGTTGATGCCGGCGGCCTCAGCGGCGGCGGGGATATAGCGGTTGAAGGCCTCGCTGCTGCCGTTGGGATTGGTGTAATACGCGGGCTGGTGGACCGCCAGCACCTTCCAGGTGCAGTCGGACTTGGCGGCGTCCTGGATCAGCCACTGGCAGGCATCCTCCAGATTGGCGGCGAAGTTGATGACCGCCACATACACATCGCCGTACTCCACGGAGTAATACAGCCGGTCGGGCAGGGTCCACAGGCTGGCGGCGTTGCCGCCGGACAGGTCGCCGTAGTACTCATGGTTGCCCATGACCTGCACCACGGGGATGTCGGCGTAGTTCCGGGAGAACACGTCCAGGATCTCGCTCCACTGGCCCAGGTTGCCGCCGTTGTCCACAAAGTCGCCGGTCTGGATGCCGAAGTTCATGGACTGGCCGTTGATATTGGCGGCAATGGCGTTCATCAGCCGGATCTCATCCTGATCGCTTTCGGCATTGCCGGAGAGTTGGGTATCGCCGATGACGAAGAAGCGGGTGGTGTCCGCGCCGGGCTGGCTGGTGGTGAAGGTCATGTTTTCAGACCACTTGCTGCCGTCACCCACCCGATAGACGTAGGTGGTGCCGGGCTTCAGGCCGGTCAGGGACACGGAGCTGACATAGGCTGCATCACCGGAGGTGGTGAACTCGCGGAGGGTCACCTGACCCTGGGCACTGGAGGGGAAGCTGCCCTTGAAGCTGCTCTGCTGGCAGTACTGGACCGTGGCCTTGGCCTGGGCCGTCAGGGGATTGGTGACCCAGGTGATGTTCTGGCAGCTCTGGGCATTGGGGGTGGCGTTGAGCTGCACGAAGCTGGGCATACCATTGGCGCTGCCGCCGGCCCGGCGGGTGACGATGACCGTCTCAAAGGAGCGGTGATTGTCCTTCCGGGCGGTGACGCCGGTGCGGGAGCCGGCGGAGAGCTTGTTGAAGTAGTCGGTGCTGATCTGGCCGGAGGCGTTGGTGGTGCCGATGCGGGTGTCGCCCACATACAGGTCCACGCCGGAGGCGGCCTTGCCGTTGATGTCCTTCACATACAGCCGGGCCGCTGCCGCGCCCTCCACCATGATGTCGGAGGTGACGGTGTAGTAGCCCTGCATGGGCAGACGCAGGCTGCCGGTGGAGGTGGTGTAGGTGACGCCGTCACAGGTGTAGGTCACAGTGACGGAAATGGGCAGGCTGTCCAGTGCCGTGACCCCGGCGGGCATGGGCATGGTGAAGGTAAACAGGTCCTTCCCGGCAGAGCCCGTGCGGGTCATATTCACGGTGACGGTCTTTTCGGTGGTGGTGCGGCGGGCGGCAGAGCTGGAGCCCTGGAAGCCGGAGCCGTAGGCCAGGGAGGCGCAGGTGTTGAAGGCGCCCTTGCCGCCGTTTTCGTCGGTGTCGAACAGGTCCACGTTGCCGTACACGATCTGGGCGGTGACGGAGTCGATCTTACCGGCGTTGGGGGAGGTGACGGACACCACATAGTTCTCGCCCACCAGCGCATAGGACGGCGCGTCCAGAGTCAGCGTGGGGATGGCGGCACGACCCTTGACGGTAAAGGTACGGGTGACGCTGGCGCGGTTGCCGAAGCCGTCCATGATCTCCACCTTGATGCTGTGGCGGCCATTGGGCAGGGTCACGGAGCCGGTAACGGCCTGGTCGGTGTTGGCAAAGTTCTTGATGTCCTGGCCGTCGATGGTGATGACCGTGTTTTCGGCGGACACACCGGTGCGGTTCTCGCCCTGGGGATCATAATACCCGGTAAAGAATTGCAGCTCATTGTCCGTCAGCACGGTGGAACCGTCCTCAGCCAGCTCCGTCAGATCCGTGTAGCCGGTGACGGAGGCGCTGCCGCCGCGGACAGAGGTGATGACGGGGTTCTCCAGGTCGTCAGCCGTGGTGCCATACACCGCGCGGATGTTGTCCACATACAGGCTTCCGGCAGCCCGGGAGCCGCAGGTGATCTTGTTGCCGTCCACGTCGCCGGTGCCGCCCTCGATGATGATGGTCCACAGCAGCACCTGGCCGGCGGTGATCTTCAGGGGATGGTTTTCCACGTCCTGGGCCTTGTCATACACGCTGCTGAGGTCTGCCTCCACATACTTCCAGCCGGACCAGTTGATGCCGGTGTACTGGGTGGTGGTGTCCACGGTCTCGCCTGCGGCGTTGACGGTGGTAGTCTTCAGGTGCAGCAAGCTGGTGGAAACATACTTCTCCCCGTTCCAATAGGACACGCTGGTGCTGAGCCAGTAGTTGGGCGTGCCCTCCGGGGCGTAGACCCACATGCCCAGGGCGGTGGGACGGCCCTCGATGACCACGTCCTCGCCGCTGTAGCGCAGGTATTCGTTGGTGTTGTTGGTGCCGGAGATCTTCGTATAATCGTAATGATACTCCAGAGACTTCTGGCCGAAGCGCACGGGACCCTCGTCGGAAGCTACGCGGCGGGCATACATATCCCACGCGCCCTCCTGGGCGGTGGAGATGGCGCCCACATAGTACTCATAGCCCATGGAGCGGAACAGGGTAGCGGGGTCCTGGGCGCAGTCCCAGCTATAGGGTGCGCCGGCGGAGTTGCAGTCCCATTCCGCGTTGCTGCTGATAAAGTCGGGGCATGCCAGGCCGAAATCGGTAATGGGCCCGTAGGGGATGTCCAGACCGTTGGGATCCTTGCTGACCTGACCGGCCACGCCGAAGCCCGCGTCGCTGACGCCGGGCAGATTATGGGCGCTGTGACCGGAAAAGCTATTCAGGTTGCCCCACACGGCGTTGGCACCCACGTTCACGCCGGACTTGGAGCTCTCGTCCTCAAAGTCCAGAAGGATGGTGGGCATCTTGCCGATCTCCACGGTGACGGTATCGGTAAGCTCCTGGCCGTTTGCCTTGGTATAGGTGACAGTGATCTCTGCTTTACGGGTCTGGCTGGCCTTGGCGGCAGTATGGAGCTGATTGTCCACGATGGTGCCGATGTCGGCGGCGGTGGTGCCCTCGGTCAGAGGCCGGATGGTCCAGGTAAAGTCGCCGTCGTGATAGTGGATATCCCGCAGGCTGCTTTTGACGGTGAGGCCCAGGTCGCTGGTCTTGTCATAGTCCAGGGACAGGGTCTTGCCGGCGAAGGACACCTGATCGGGCTCGGCGATGGTGATGGAGGCGGAGCCCACATTCTGACCCTGATAGGTCAGGCGGACCCGCACATCGCCCACATAGCCCTTGGCGGCGGTAAACACACCGGTGGCGGCGTCGATCCGTCCGGCAGCGGGAGTATCCAGCACCCAGGTCAGGCCGCTTTCAGGCAGGTCGGCCGCGCCGCCTGCGGAGTCAGCGCCCAGGGCCGTGAAGGGCACCCGGCTGCCAGGGGTATAAAGCTCGTTCTGGGGGCTCACGGACGCATGGTCAAAATCGCCGTCAAAGCGGGCGGTGGACACCACCAGCAGGGCGTCGGACACGGTGCGCTCCAGGCCGTCACTGGGGCTGTTGCGAACCACCAGCTCGTCGGTGCCCTCATAACAGGCTGCCACGGTGGCGGAGCCGCCGCCGTCCAGATAAATAGCGGTGACGCAGCCGGCATCCTTCAGGAAACTGGCCACTTCATACATGCTCATACCGATGGACATGGGCTCCTGTCGGCCGTCGGCCTCAAAGAATACCACGGAGCCGTCGGCCCGTATGCCCACGCTGTTGCGGGGCATGCGGTCGCCCTGGTCCAGGCCGGGAACAATCTGGCCGTTCTCCACCAGCATATAGGGACCGGAGACGGCCTCCACCACGTCGGAGGTGTCGCTGCCCGCCTTGCGGATCACGGCGGAGCCGTCCTTCAGAATGGCGAAGAAGGGCTCGGCGCCGGTTTTCACCAGGTTGCCCTCCATAATGAGGTAGCCGGTGGGTGCGCCGGTCTGCATATTGTAGTAGTCGGCGTTGGTGGCCAGGACCACGCGGCCCTCGGTATCCGAGGCCCGTCCGTAGGCAGCGGCCTGGGCGGTGGTCTGGGACATCTCCCATTTCAGCTTTCCGCCGTCCACCATGGCCTTGCGCTGGGCGGCGGTGCTGCCGTCATAGTAATATCCGGTGTAGCTGGCCTTCAGGGTCACGTCCTTGGACAGGTCGATCTCCGAAAGGTAGCCCACCACCTGGCTGCCGTTGACGTTGCGCATGACCACCTTTTCCAGGGTCACGCCGCTGGCCACGGCATTCTTGGTGCGGGTAATGGGGGTGAGCCCCGCGGCGTTGCCGGCCAGGGTATCCGCCTGGGGCAGCTGGGCATCGGGTTCGGCGGTGTCGGGCTGGGTCTGCTGGACGACAGCATCCGGCTCCGGCTCCTGGAGCCCGGCGGCCCAGGCCTGGGGCATGACCAGGCTGGCGGCCATCAGCAGCGCCAGAAGCAGTGATAGTGCTCTTTTCATCTTTTTCCTCCGTTACAGTTTGATTTCCAACACTTGATCGGGGTGATCTCTCCGGGGTGCGGTCCCTCCTTTCAGCTTACATAGGCGGTGGTGTGGGCCACCAGGTTCTGTCTGGTATTGCCGTAGACATGGATGAAGTAAGTGCCCTTTTCCCGGTGCTGGGACAGGTTCACGGTATAGGACCAGTCGCCGTTGGACTGCCTGACCGCCTGGTACCACTGCAGGTCGTCCTGGCCGTTGACTGCGCCCCAGGTGGGGAACCAGACCTTCGTCAGATCGCTGCGGCCCGTCAGGGTCACGGTCATATAGCGGCCGCCGTCGTGGAGGCGGGTCCATACCTGGGGGGATACCACCTGGGACACGGAGGCGGTGGTGTGGGCCACCAGGTTCTTCTTGTTGTTGCCGTAGGCGTGGAGGAAGAAGCCTCCCGCGCTCTTATGGTTGGCCAGAGGCACCCGGCAGGTCCAGGAGCCGTCCGGCTGCTTGGTGGCCTCGTACCAGCGCAGGTCGTCCTGGCCGTTCACGGCGCTCCAGGTGGGGAACCAGACCTTCGTCAGGTCGCTGCGGCCCGCCAGGGTCACGTCCAGGTACCGGCCATCGGCGGACAGCGCCGCCTGCATGCCGGAGCGGACCGGCTGGGGGGGCTGCTCGGGCTGGGAAGGCTGGGGTACGGTGACGGTGGTGTGGGCCACCAGGTTCTTCTTGTTGTTGCCGTAGGCGTGGATGAAGTAGACGCCGGTGCCGGAGTGGTCCGACAGGGCGATGCGGCAGGTCCAGGAGCCGTCGGCCTGCCTGGCGGCCTCGTGCCAGCGTAGGTCGTCCTGGCCGTTGACCTGGCTCCAGGTGGGGAACCAGACCTGGGTCAGGTCGCCGCGGCCCGTCAGGGTCACGTCCAGATACCGCCCATCGGCGGACAGGGCGGCCTTCATCTCCGGCCCGGGGATCTTCTCCACATAGGCGGTGGTGTGGGCCACCAGGTTCTTCTTGTTGTTGCCGTAGGCGTGGATGAAATAGGTGCCGGTGGTGTTGTGGCGGGACAGGGCCACGGAATAGGTCCAGGAGCCGTCGGCCTGCTTCTTGGCCTCGTACCACTGGAGGTCATCCTGGCCGTTCTTCTCGCTCCAGGTGGGGAACCAAACCTGGGTCAGGTCGCTGCCGCCGGTGAGGGTCAGGTTCAGATACCGTCCGTCAGCGGACAGGGCCGCCTTCAGGGCGGGCTTTTCCGGCTGCACCAGGTTGTCCACTACCACGGTGCCGTGGTCCAGCAGACCCTGGGGCAGGCCGTTCTGGTTGTAGACATGGACCATATAGGTGCCGGTTTCCTGGTGGTTGACCAGGGGCACCTCGGCCACCCAGCGGCCATTCTGCTGCTTGGCCTGATACCAGTGCAGATCATTCTGGCCGTCCTGCTGGCCCCAGACGGCGAAGCGCAGGGAAGTCTGGCTGGGAGCGGAGTAGGTCAGGTACATCACCGTGCGGCTGGCGTTGAAGTAGTACCCCAGCTGCTGGGGGCGCACGGTGGGGGTAAAGGCATTGGCCCGGCCGGTGAGCCAGGTGCGCACCCGGCTGAGGGCCTCGTCATAGGTGGGGGCGAAGGGGGTGCCGCCGGGCTTGGGATTGGCGGCGCCCAGGGTGCTCCAGCGCAGGTAATTCAGGTCGGCGGAGACGCCGATCTCGTCCCGCAGGCCGTCCACCTGACCGGCCATACCGGTGAGCACCGGCTTATACCGGGTGTACAGCTCCTGCACCCGCTGATAAAACGCCGGGATGTTCAGCATCTTCTTCATCAGCACAGAGGTGCTGCTGGCGTTGTAGTCGGTGACCTTTTCGTTCTTGTTGCCCATGCAGGTGTCAAAGTCCCACAGGGGGCCCACATGGAGCACGTCGGACGCGCCGTCCTGATACCAGAAGAAGCTGGTGAAGAAGGACTCGCCGTTGAGAACGTACTCGTTCATCAGATAGTAGCGGGCCAGGGAGTCCACGTCGATCATTTCATTGAGCTGGCTCAGGGACAGATTCTCCCAGCCCTGGGAGGTCAGCGCCGTGGTCAGGCGGGTCATGGCCGTCTGGAAATTGGTCATGGCCTGCTGAATGTGTCCGTCGTCCTCCTCCACGATCTCCTTCAGGGCGAAGTAACTGTTCAGCCGCCCCTCGAAGAAATAGTGGTCCTCGTCCGTGGCGAAGCCGTTGTCCAGCTCGAACATGGCCCCGGCGGGGTCCTGCAGGTTCAGGCGGCCCTTGCCGATCTCGGCCTTTTCGCCCAGCAGGTACACGCCCAGGTACTGGCCGTCTATCCACAGGTCCACATATTGATATTCCGTCACGAAGGGGAAGTCCATCTGCTCCGCCGCGTCATACACCAGCCGGGTGCGGATCATGCTGTCGTCGGAGGCGTTGGCCAGCAGAATCCACTTCTTGGCGGCGGGCATACCCAGCACGGAGGTCTTTTTGCTGAACTTGATCTGGTAGGGCTTTTTGGCGTATTCCCGCCAGGTGGAGTTGCCCCGGCCCTTGATCTCCACGGTGCCGGTGAGGACGTCGTCCCCGTCCGTCAGCACCAGGTCGTTGCCGGGATACTTCACGTCCTTGTCCTGGTGGATCTGGTCCAGGGTGGTACCGTTGAGGGTCAGCCGCAGGCTGGGCAGACTGCTCTGCCGCAGGCACACCGTCTCGGTTCTGCCGCCCTCCAGGGTCAGGGTCACCCGGTCACGGTCGGCGAAGGCCCCGGTCAGGGTGCCGCCCTCCCGGTCCAGGGCGCCGGCGGAGGCCGCCGTTACCCTGCCGCTGAAGGACAGAACCGTGTCCGCCGGGCTTTCGTCCTGGGGCAGGAACAGGTACCACACCCCGTCCTTTTCGGATTGGTACCCCTGGTTGGTCCACTGCCGGGCGTCCACGGTCCAGCAGCGGAAATCGTTGTCTCCGGCGAAGGCCGTGGCTGTCAGCAGCACCGTCAGCAGGAGGGCCGCCAGCAGCGCCCACAGCCAGGCGCCGGATTTTTGGATTGCTTTCATGCATCTTTCTCCCATCTGAAAGGATAGAGCGGCTGCGGGCAATTTTACACGATAAAGCGCCGCTGTTCCGCTAATTACACTCTATTATAACAGGTACACTGCGAAATATCAACCGCTTTTTGCTGCGTGCCCGCCAAAAATCAGGTAAATTTTTGGATGAAACGTATAAAATAAGAGCTCCCGGCGCGGCCGGAAGCTCTCATTTTATGCAATTATGGGGATCCACTCAGTCCTCGCGGCTGGCCAGCACGTTCATGGAGACGGGCTCGTCGTTGGCAACGGGGGCAGACAGATTGACGCTGGAATAGCCGCCCCGCAGGTCGGAGCCATCCTCAAACGTCTTGGTGCAGCGGTCATACTCCACCTGTATCACGGAGGCGATGGTGTGGCGGCCATAGTCGTCCAGCTTGGCGTACTGGTCCAGGATCCGCTGGGTGTCCTCCGTCAGGTGGATGTTCTCCTCGCCCAGGGCGCAGATGCCCAGTGTGCGGCAAATCTGGACCACCGTGTCAAACGAAGAACCGCCGATGCCGTTGTGCAGTGCGCTGTTGATGGTGGACAGAGGAATGCCAACTGCAAAAGCAAACTGCCGGACGCTCTTGTACTGGCGGGAAATTTCGTCCCGTACGATGTTGGTAAGTTTGTCCATAATTCGACCCTCTTTACTGTAGATTCCAGAAGCAGCTTTGCTTCCGGATGAACTGATTATAACAAGCCGTACGAGAAATCGCAATAGGGAAACGTGAAAAATAATAATTTTTTTACAATCTGCCGCTATAAATAAATCCGTATGGGGGCAATTTCCTCTTTTCATTTGGGCACCTGTGTGATACACTGTACAGGATAGGGGGGAGGGCTCCTGTGAAGAAAAAGTGGTCGCCCCGGACGGCTGCGGGGCAAATCACGGTGCAGCTGGTGCGCCGGTATTATCTGCATGACGTGGGCCGGGACAGCGCGGCCCTGACCTATTACCTGCTGTTTGCGCTGTTTCCGCTGCTGGTGTTCATCAGCACCCTGCTGGGCATCCTGAAGCTGGACGTGGACAGCGTGACCCAGGTGCTGTCCCAGATCGTTCCGGCGGACGTGATGTCGGTGCTGGAGTCGTATCTTGAATATGTGTCCGCCAACGCCAGCCGCCAGCTGCTGTGGTTCAGCCTGATTTTCTCCGTCTGGTTTCCCATGCGGGCCACCAGCTGTCTGCTGCACTCCCTGCGCAAGGCCTTCGGCCTGGGTCCGCCCCGAAAAATGCTGGTCAATCAGCTGGGGATCCTGCTGTTCACCGTGTGGCTGATCCTGACCATCGGACTGACGCTGCTGCTGGTCACGGTGGGCCGCCGGGCGCTGGAGTTTCTCTCCGGCCTCATCGAGCTGCCGGCGGGGTTCATCGACCTGTGGAGCTATCTGCGGTTTATCGTTCTGGGCGTGGTGATGTTCCTGATGCTGACGGTGCTGTATATGCTGGCACGGGGGCAGCGGCGGCCTTTGAAGGAAGTGGCTCCCGGGGTGGGCATCTCCCTGGCGGCGTGGATGGTCCTGTCCCTGGCCTTTTCGTATTATGTGGAGAATTTTGCCAATTATTCCGTGCTGTACGGCTCCATTGCCACGGTTGTGGTGGTGCTGCTGTGGCTCTATATGAGCGGCACGGTGCTGATTATGGGCGCGGAGTACAGCGCCGTGATACTGCGCCGCAGGCGCAGCCGGCTGCCGGAGAGCAGCGGAGAGGAGCAAGCATGAAGATCATCATTGTGGGCAACGGCAAGGTGGGCTATGCCATTGCCCGGCAGCTGGCGGTGGAGGATCACGACATCACCATCGTGGACGACGACGCCGCGGCCCTGCACCGGGCCGACAGCACCCTGGACGTGATGTGCGTGGAGGGCAACGGCGCCAGCATCAGCGTGCTGGACGCGGCGGGGGTCCGCGGCGCGGACCTGGTCATCGCCGTCACCAATCTGGACGAGACGAACCTGGTGTGCTGCCTGATCGCCAAAAAGCTGGGGGCACAGCACACCATCGCCCGGGTCCGGAACCCGGAGTATCGCCGGGACGCCGGGATGCTGAAGCGGGAGATCGGCCTGGATATGCTGATCAATCCCGACCTGGGAGCGGCCCAGGAGATCGCCCGGATCCTGAGCTTCCCGGCGGCCTTCTCGGTGGAGCCCTTCGCCGGAGGGCGCATCGACATGATCGGCTTCCGGGTGACGGAGGAGGACTCCCTGGCGGGGGTGTCCCTGAACGATTTCCATCGCAACCGCCTGGCGGAGGTGCTGATCTGCGCCGCCCACCGGGGGGACGACATCATCATCCCCGACGGCTCCTTTGTGCCCCGCAGCGGGGACAAGCTGTACATGGTGGGCACCAAGGCGGAGCTGCAGAAGATGCTGCGGGGCATCGGACGCACCCTGCAGAAGGTGAAGAACGTGTCCATCCTGGGCGGCAGCCGCATCACCATGTACCTGACCTGGGAGCTGGCCCGCAGCAATACCAAGGTCCGGATCGTGGAGATGAAGCACGACAAGTGCCTGCGTCTGTCGGCCTCCCTGCCCGGCGCCATGATCATTGAGGGCGACGGCACCGACGCAGACCTGATCGACAGCGAGAACATCTTTGAGACCGACGCCTTCGTGGCCCTGACGGACCGGGACGAGGAGAACCTGCTGATGGCGCTGACGGCCCAGCGGGCCGGGGTGCCCAAGGTGCTGACCAAGATGACCCGTCCCAACTACATGGACCTGGTGCAGGAGACGAAGCTGGGCAGCATCATCAGCCCCAAGGACCTGACCTCCAACCAGATCACCCGCTATGTCCGGGCCCTGGCCAACTCCCAGGGCAGCACCGTGGAGAGCCTTTACAAAATGCTGGACGGCTCCGTGGAGGCGTTGGAATTTACCGCCACGGCCTCCAGCCGGTCGGTGCTGGACAAGCCCCTGAAGGACCTGACCCTGAAAAAGGGCGTGCTGCTGGCGGCCATTGCCCGGGAAAACAAGATCATCATCCCCGGCGGTCTCACCACCATCCAGGAGGGGGACCATGTGGTGGTGGTCACCAAGTCCCAGGTGTTCGACGACCTGACAGACATCCTGCTGTAAGTAAATAAAACGAGCAAGCAAAAACCTCCGGCCTGGCCGGAGGTTTTTGCTTGCCGAATAGCCGAAGCATGGTCAGGGCCGCGTCTGTCTGGCGCGCCGGAGCGCCGCCAAACGGTCCCAGGCCTACATGCCGGGACGGTAGACCAGCTCGCCGATGGCCACGCCGAGAACCGCCGCCGTTATCAGGGGAATCGCCAGGATGGCGATGTTGGACCGGGCCAATCGTTTCTCGATGGTCATGAGAACCACTCCTCCCTTATAGTCAGGCTGATTATACCACAGAAAGCGGCGGCTGTGGTTAAATAATCCTTAAACACGGTTGCTTTTCCGGGCAAAAATGGTATGATAGACATGACGCGAAAGACAACGGACCGAAGTGGAGCGTAAACTATGGCGGCATTTCTGCAACAATATATTTCCCCGGCGCTGCCGGTGATCCTGTGGCTGTTCCGGGGCGTGACCGCCGGGCTGGCGGTGTGGCTGCTGGTGCGGTGCTGCAAGTCCCTGTTCCGGGGCCGGGACCGGGAGAGCTGGGGCTTTGTGACCCTGTCCAACGGCGCGCGGTACGAGCTGTATCACTGGGAGAACGTCATCGGCCGGGCCCGGCGGGCGGATATCCGGGTGAATTTTCCCTCCGTGTCCCGGACACACGCCATTTTGCAGCGGGACGACGGCGGGACATGGCGGGTCGACCCCATCAACCGCAGCAGCGGGGTGCTGCTGAACGGAAAGCGGACGCTGGAGCCTGCCAATCTGAACCCCGGGGACTCCATCGCCCTGGGCGGGGTGGAGCTGTTCTTCTTCCCGTCGGAGCAGCCCCAGCACACCGGGCAGCCTAAAAAGCGGCCCAATCCCGTGGGCAGTCTGTGGCTGCTGACGTTTATCCAGCTGCTGCTGTGGGGGCAGTTTGCCCCGGGCTTCGGAGCGGAGAACATCTATCCCGTCAGCGCGGGCTTTTTCGGCCTGTGCGGCCTGGGATGGGCGCTGTACGGCGTCAGCCGGAGGCTGCACCGGCGGCAGTTTGACCTGGAGACCCTGGCGCTGCTGCTGGCCACGGTGGGCTTTGCCATCACCGCCGCCTGGGACCCGGGCGCTCTGTACAAGCAGCTGGCGGCGGTGGCCCTGGGCATGGGCATCTACTGCGTGCTGGTGTGGCTGCTGGGGCGGCTGCAGCTGGCGGTGAAGCTGCGGTGGCCGGCGGCGGGACTGGCGGCGGCGCTGCTGGCCTTCAACGTGGTGATGGGGGAGCGCATTTTTGGAGCCAAGAACTGGATATCGGTGGGCCCCATTTCCTTCCAGCCGTCGGAGCTGGTGAAGCTGGCGTTTATCCTGGCGGGGGCCGCCACCCTGGACCGGCTCTTTGCCAAGCGGAACCTGATCTTCACGGTGCTGTTTTCCGCCTATTGCGTGGGATGTCTGGCACTGATGAGTGACTTTGGCACGGCGCTGGTGTTTTTCGTGGCCTTTCTGTGCATTGCCTTTTTGCGGACCGGGGACCTGGCCTCCATCGTGATGATGACGGCGGCTGCGGGCTTTGCCGGGGGACTGGTGCTGCACTTCAAGCCGTATGTGGCCCAGCGGTTCACCGTGTGGCGGCACGCCTGGGAATTTACCCAGACCACCGGCTATCAGCAGAGCCGCACCATGTCCGCCGCTGCCTCCGGGGGCCTGTTCGGCACGGGACCGGAGGATGCGTGGCTGAAATATGTGGGGGCGGCCAACACGGACCTGGTGTTCGGCGTGGTGAGCGAGGAGTTCGGGTTGCTGCTGGCCCTGGTGTGCGTGGGGGCGGTGATGGCCCTGGCGGTGTTTGCCCTGCGGTCCGGCGACAGCGCCCGGTCCGGCTTCTATGCCATCGCCGCCTGCGCCGCGGCGTCCATGCTGATCTTCCAGACCACCCTGAACGTGCTGGGCGCGGTGGACATCCTGCCCCTGACCGGCGTGACATTTCCCTTTGTGTCCATGGGAGGGTCCAGCATGCTGTCCTGCTGGGGGCTGCTGGCCTATCTGAAGGCCGTCGATGTGCGCCGTCCGCCGGAAAAAGAAATCTCTCCACCGCCCAAGAGTGAAAAAACGCCGGAGCGGCAGGAGGGATTCTTCGACGGGATCCCCGGGGTCCCTGTGGATGAGATATTCGGAAAGGAGGAGCGGTCTTGAAACAGGTAAAGCTGCGGTCCATGCTGGTGCTGGCACTGATCGCTGTGCTGGGCGCGGGCATGGTGCTGTTCTGCGTGCGGTATGTGGTGCGGGGCGGACAGTGGGCCGCCTTCTCCGCCAATGACCATGCCTATCGGGATGGGCGGCTGGCCCTGGGTCAGGTGCTGGACCGGAACGGCCTGGTGCTGTATGACGGGGCCTCCGGCACCTGGGCGGAGGACGGCGCCATCCGCCGGGCGACGCTCCACGTGGTGGGGGACCGGGACGACAACATCTCCACCTCTGCCAAGGCGGCCCTGCGGCAGCGGCTGGTGGGCTTCGATCCCCTGACCGGCACCTCCGCCGGAGGACACAAGGTCTATCTGACCATTGACGCGGAGCTGAACGCCGCCGCCCTGGAGGCCCTGAACGGCCGCAAGGGGGCCGTGGCGGTGTATAACTACCGCACCGGCGACGTGCTGTGCATGGTGTCCAGCCCCACCTTTGATCCGGCGGACCCGCCGGAGATCCGGGACGGGGACAGCCGGTATGACGGCGTGTATCTGAACCGGGTGCTGTCCTCCACGTTTGCCCCGGGCTCCGTGTTCAAGCTGGTGACCACTGCTGCGGCTTTGGAGAATCTGGACGGCGCTCTGGACCGGCACTTCACCTGCACCGGGCGTCTGGAGCTGGACGGCGGCGTTATCACCTGTCCCTATGCCCACGGGGAGATGGACCTGTACGACGCCCTGGCCCGGTCCTGCAACTGCGCCTATGCCCAGATGGCGGTGGAGCTGGGGGGCGATACCCTGGCCCAATACGCGGAAAAGGCCGGGCTGACCCAGAGCTTTTCCGTCAGCGGCATCAGCGCGGCGGCGGGACAGTTCACCGTGGGGCAGGGGGCGGACCTGGGCTGGTCCGGCGTAGGCCAGTATGACGATCTGGTGAACCCCTGCGCGTTCCTGAGGCTTTTGGGCTCCCTGGCCGGGGGTAAAACGGCGGGGCCCCGGCTGGTGTATCAGGAGACCACCATGCATGGCATTCCCCTGCCGGGGGACGGCGCGCCGTCTCTGAAGGCCCCCTTTGACGCGGACACCTGCCGGGTGCTGCGGGACATGATGCGCAACAACGTGCAGCAGACCTATGGCCAGAGCATGTTCGGCTCCCTGGCGGTGTGCGCCAAGTCCGGCACCGCCGAGGCCGCGCCGGGGCAGCCCCCCCATGCGTGGTTTGCCGGGTTCGTGGCGGATGAGGATCTGCCCCTGGCCTTTGTGGTGCTGGTGGAAAACGGCGGCGGCGGCGCGGATGCCGCCGGGCCCATTGCCGCCCGGCTGCTGGCACAGGCGGCGGAAACAGCGGAATAAGAAAACGAGGAGAGCGCCGCTCTCCTCGTTTTGTTCTTATTGTTCCGCAGGGGGATACAGGGCCGACAGCAGCCGGGTATAGACGCCCTCCGGGTCCTTCCGGAACCGGTCCGCCAGATCCCGGGCCATGGCCTCGGTGGCGGCGGTGAGCTCCAGGTGCAGGATGCTGTCCACATCGTCCTGCAGGCGCAGCTCCACCAGATAGGAGCCGTTTTCCTGGGCGGACACCCGACTCTGGACCTGGTTTTTCCGCAGCAGGAGGCGGTTGTATTCCGCCACATTCTTATCCGTCCGCAGCCGCACGGAGTAGGGGAGACTGGACTCGCAGATCTCGCTGTTTTTCAGCCCCTTGGGAGTGATGGCATAGCAGCCGTCCTCCGTCAGGCGCAGATGCTCCGTCTGTACCAGGTCGTTCAGGCACTCGGCATAGGCAAAGTAGTCGATGCCGTCGTCGCACATGGTCAGCTCCTGCATCCCCTCCGGCGGCAGAGGCTCCGACACCCGGGCGGCGATATATAGAATCAGGAATTTGATCTCCAGCTTATCGTGAATGAATCCGGCAGCCATGCGTATCCCATCCTCTCCAACCGTTTTTCTTTATTATACCGGAAATTCCCGGATTTGTACAGGCCTTTTTCCTGCACCACCGGCGGCAGGCGGCATACACTGGAATGAAGGGCGCAGCCAGCCCCTTCATTACTTAATGGGAGGTTTATTTCATGCCTGAAAACGGAATGCCGGGCCCGGTCTGCGATCTGAGCAGTGTTCGCGAGTCCGTTTGTATCCATACACGGAAGATCTTCGACTCCTGCCGGGATAAGGACTGCGTGGAGGACCTGCGGTTCTATCCCACGGCGTCGGCCATGGAGCTGCTGTCCGGCTGCCAGATGGTCCGGGGCGGCACGGCGGAGCTGCTGTATGTATACACCGACGTGGAGCCGGTGACCTTCAACCGGGGCTTCTATTCCATCGATATGCGGTTTTTCTACCGCGTGACGTTGCAGGTGGGCACCGGGACACCCCGGTGCGCCGGGGCCGAGGGCCTGTGCGTGTTCGACAAGCGCTGCATCCTGTTCGGCAGCGAGGGCAGCGCCAAGATCTTTTCCTCCGACACGGTCATTGACGAGCTGGATATCCCTGGCCGCATGCGTACCAACCTGCCCACCGCCGTGGTGGAGGCCGTGGACCCCATCGTGCTGGACACCCGGGTGGATGACGGCTGCAAGCCCCGGTGCTGCGAGTGCGGCCTGACGGAGATCCCGGCCTTCATCGCCCGCAGCTTCGGCGAGGAGCTGGTGTTTGACGACGGCGGCCGCCGCCGGTTCTATGTGACCCTGGGTCAGTTCACCCTGGTGCGGCTGGAGCGGGACACCCAGCTGCTGATCCCGGTGTATGACTACTGCATCCCCCAGGCGGAGTGCAGCTGCGGCGACCAGGAGGACCCCTGCGGCCTGTTCCGCAACGTGGCCTTCCCCATCGGGGAGTTCTTCCCGCCCAGCACCCTGGAGATGCCCAAGGACTACGCTGCCACCCGCAGCTACTGCGCCTGCCACTGACCGGGCATAGAAAAGCCCCCGCCTTCCGGCGGGGGCCTTTCAGGCGTCACGCCTTCTCCTTTACCACCACGTTTTCACTGCCCAGCCATTCCCGGCACTCCTGCAGCAGGGCCGGATGATTCAGACAGTGGGTGCCCAGGAGCTTCCCGGTGTCCGCCAGGCGGATCTTCACCGGGGTGGTCCCCTCGAACATGGTCATCACCAGCTTGATATGCCGGAAGGCGGGGCTGTCGGCGCTGGGGAAGCGGAGATAGATGGTGCTCTCCCGCTGGGCCGGGCGGCGGGAGGGCTGCTCCATAGGGGGCAGGCCGCTTTCCAGGGGATACAGGGAGTCGCACATGATCTGGGGGGGCTTCTCGTCCCGGACGGACAGACGGCCCTTTACCAGCACCGGGGTGTTCACCTGCATATAGCTGCCGCACTGGTCAATGACCCGGCTGAAGCACAGCAGCTCCATGGAGGCCAGCTCATCCTCGATGGTCACATAGGCCATAAGGGTGTTGTTTTTGGTGGTGCGGGTGCGGCTGGCGGTGATGACCCCCGCCACGGTGACGTTCTGGCCATCGGCAAAGCGCTTGGGGCCGTCCTGGCCCTCGAAATCGGACATGATGGCGTGGATGGGCACGGCCCCGGCCCGCTTGGCCAGAGGACGGTAGTCCTCCATAGGGTGGCCGGACAGGTACAGCCCCGTGGTGTCCTTCTCCATGCTCATCCGCTCCACGGCGGTGAACTCCGGGATATCCGGCAGGGGAACTGCGGACACGGCGGCTCCTGAGGGGGTGGACATGCCGAACAGGTCCATCTGCCCCTCCACGTTTTTCCGGCGGGAGGAGGCGATGCCGTCCAGCACCCGCTCGTATACGGCCACCAGCTGGGAGCGCTTGGCCCCCAGGCTGTCGAAGGCCCCGCAGCGGATGAGGTTCTCCACCGCCCGCTTGTTCATGTCCGTGCAGTCGAACATCCGCTGGCAGAAATCCTGGAAGGAGGTGAAATCGCCGTCCTGCTGCCGCTGGCGCACTACGGCCTGGATAAAGCCCCGGCCGATGTTCTTCACCGCCACAAGGCCGAAGCGGATGCCACCCTCCTCCACAGTGAACCGGTCATAGGAGCGGTTCACGTCCGGCGGCAGCAGGGCGATGCCGCAGTCCTTGCACTCGGCGATATACTCGGCCACCTTGTCGGAGTTGTCCAGCACCGAGGTCAGCAGGGCGGCCATATACTCCCGGGTGAAGTGGCACTTGAAATAAGCCGTCTGATAGGCCACCACCGCATAGCTGACGGCGTGGGCCTTGTTGAAGGCGTAGTTGGCGAAGTCGTAAATTTCATCGAAAATGGCCTGCGCCGTGGCCTCGGGGATGCCGCTGGCCACGCAGCCCCGGATGCTCCGGGCGGGGTCGCCGTGGAGAAAGGCCTCCCGCTCCCGCTCCACGTCCTTGGCTTTCTTTTTGGACATGGCCCGGCGGACCATATCCGCCTGGCCCAGGGAATAGCCCGCCAGCTCCTGGAAGATCTTGATGACCTGCTCCTGATACACGATGCAGCCGTAGGTTCCGGCGAGGATCGGCTCCAGACTGGGGTGCTTATAGGTCACCAGCTTGGGGTCGTGCTTACAGGCCACGAACCGGGGGATGGAGTCCATGGGGCCGGGGCGGTACAGGGCGATGATGGCGGTGATGTCCTCGATGTTCTGGGGCTTCAGCCCTAGGCACACGCCGGTCATGCCGGAGGATTCCATCTGAAATACGCCGCCGGTTTTGCCCTGGGTCAGCATGTCAAAGGTGGCCTTGTCATCCATGGGAATGTCCGCCAGGCGGAAATCCGGGTGGTCCCTCTGGACCATTTTCACCGCGTCGTCCAGCACCGTCAGGTTCCGCAGGCCCAGAAAGTCCATTTTCAGCAGACCCAGCTCCTCCAGGGTCACCATGGTATACTGGCACACGATGGATTCGTCGTTCCGGGCCAGAGGAACGTATTCATACACCGGCCGCTTGGTGATGACCACGCCGGCGGCGTGGGTGGAGGCATGGCGGGGCATACCCTCCAGGGCCCGGGCGGTGTCGATGAGCTTGTGGACCCGGGGGTCCTGCTGGTACAGGTCCGACAGCTGCTTGGACAGCTTCAGAGCGTCCTCCAGGGTGATGTGAGGCCCGGTGGGCACCAGCTTGGCCACGGTATCTGTTTCGGCATAGGTCATGTTCAGCACCCGGCCCACGTCCCGGATGGCGGCCCGGGCGGCCATGGTGCCGAAGGTGACGATCTGGGCCACATGGTCGTCGCCGTATTTGCGGCGGACATAGTCCACCACCTCGCCCCGGCGGGTATCGCCGAAATCCATGTCGATATCCGGCATGGAGACACGTTCCGGGTTCAGGAAGCGCTCAAAATACAGACTGTACTGCATGGGGTCGATGTCCGTGATGCGCAGGCAGTAGGACACCATGCTGCCGGCGGCGGAGCCGCGGCCCGGGCCCACAGGGATCCCCGCGCCCTTGGCATAGTTGACGAAGTCCTGGACGATGAGGAAATAGTCCGTAAAGCCCATTTTCTCGATCATGGCCAGCTCGTATTCCAGCTGCCGGTGGTATTCCGGCTTCTGGGCGCCGTAGCGCTCCGCGAAGCCCTTTTCACACAGCTCCCGCAGATAGGTGGGGGAGTCGTACCCCTCCGGCAGCTGGAACTCCGGCAGGTGATACTTGCCGAAGGTGAAGTCAAACTGGCACCGGTCGGCAATGCGCTGGGTGTTCTCCACGGCGTCGGGATAACCGGCGAACAGCTCCTCCATCTCCTCCGTGGAGCGGATGTAGAAATTCTGCGGCTCATAGCGCATGCGGTTCTCGTCGTCCACGGTTTTTCCGGTCTGGATGCACAGCAGCACGTCGTGGCTTTCGGCGTCCTCCTTCCGGAGATAGTGGGCGTCGTTGGTGCAGACCAGGGGAATGCCCGTCTCCTGGTGCAGGCGCAGCAGGCCCCGGTTCACCGTGGCCTGCTGGGGGATGCCGTGGTCCTGAAGCTCCAGATAGAAATTGCCCCTGCCCAGGATCTCCTGCATGGTCAGGGCATATTCCCTGGCCCCGTCATAGTCGCCGCTGACCAGGCGGCGGGGAATTTCACCGGCCAGGCAGGCGGACAGGCCGATAAGGCCCTCCGAATGCCGGCGCAGCAGGTCCAGGTCAATGCGGGGCTTGATATAGAACCCGTCCACAAAGGCCTGGCTCACCAGGTACGACAGGTTCCGGTATCCCGTTTCGTTTTCGCACAGCAGCACCAGGTGCCGGGACTCCGCGTCCAGCTCATAGGTTTTGTCCAGCCGGGTCCGCCGGGCCACATACACCTCGCAGCCGATGACCGGATGGATGCCCTGGGCCTTGCAGGCCCGGTAAAAGTCGATGGCGCCGTACATAACGCCGTGGTCCGTGATGGCCACCGCCGTCTGGCCCAGCTCCTTCACCAGCTTCGGCAGGTCCCGGATGCGGCAGGCGCCGTCCAGCAGGCTGTACTCCGTGTGGACGTGCAGATGGGCAAAGGCCATATCACGCCTCCTCCAGCATATCGGTGAGGAGCTCCGCCGCCGTGACGATCAGGCGGCCGCAGTGGTCGCCGCCCGCCAGCTCCAGGGCCAGCTCCGACGGCTCCAGATCCTGGGCCCGCAGCAGCTCCCGGCAGTCTATCCGGTGAAAATGCTCCAGAAAGCGCCGCTGATACTCCTTCACCACGGCGGTGACGGCAGGGCGGTCGGTGGGGTCGGGGCACGCGGTCCCCAGCAGCATCACCGGTGCGGACACCGCGCCGCAGATGCTTCCGCAGCGGACGCCGCCGCCCATACCGGCCCCCAGGGCCATGGCCTGCTCCAAGGTCAGGCCCGCCACGTCGGCAAAGGCGGCCAGCAGGCACTGGCTGCAGTTCAGGCCCTGCCGCCGGTAGTCTATAGCGGCCTGGCATCGTTGGGTTTTATTCATGGACATCGTTGGCCTCCTCCATTAGCTTGCGCATCCGGTGATTCATGCAGGATTTGCTCACCGGCGGGTCGCTGCGCTCCGCTAATTGCTGCAATGACATTTCGGGGTTTTCCAGCCGCAGCCGGGCCGCCTGGCGCAGCTTCTCCGGCATTTGGGCCAGCCGCCCGCTGCTCTCCAGCCGCCGGATCCCGGCGATCTGCTCCAGGGCGGCGTCCACGGTTTTGTTGACGTTGGCCATGTCGCAGTTCATGGCCCGGTTGGCGCCGTTGCGGATTTCCTTATCCACCTTGGCGGTCATGATGTCCATGGCCGCCGCCGGGGCCCCGATGGTGGTCAGCAGATCCTCAATGTGCTCGGACTGCTTGAAATAGATGACGCTGCTGCCGCTGCGGCGGACGCTGTGGGGCACGAAGCCCATCTCCGTCAGAAGGGCCGACACCTCACGGCTGGCCTGCATGTGGGAGGTGGCCAGCTCCAGGTGATATCGCTTCTCCGGGTCCGTGACGCTGCCCCCGGCCAGAAAGGCCCCCCGCATAAAGGCGGTGCGGCAGCACTCATCCTCCAGCAGGCCGAAATTCACGTGCAGCACCAGGCTGGGGTCATAGCCCAGCAGGTCCACGATCCGGGCCAGCTTGTGGCGCTGGGTGATGCGGAAGATCAGCTTGTCCCGGGTGCCGTCCGGCAGACTGTCGAATTTCAGGGAAAAGGCCCGCTGGAACAGCCGGGGCAGCCGGGCGGCAAACTCGGGATTCTCCGTGATGATGCGCACCTCGGCGGCGGTGAAGGTGTTGCAGAACAGCAGCACCCCATAGGCCTCCGCCCGGGCGCAGCACTGCCGGGACACCGGCTGGCGGCACAGCTCGCTTTTGACTTTATAGGCAAAGGACTGCATGGATGGTTCTCCTCTTACGTTTCTACGCGGTTGCAGGTGGTGCGGTGGGAGTCCCGGCAGACCAGGCGGATGTTCCGCTGGTTGTGCAGCTGCACCAGCTCCCAGGCCAGATGGCCGGGATTGTGGCGCACCAGGCCGTTTTCCACCGTGGCCACCGGGCGGCTGATGATCTCCACCCCCAGGGCCTCCACGGCCTCCCGGTCGCAGAAGATGGGCTCCGCCCCCTCCAGGGCGTAGCGCTGCACCACCGCCGGGGGAATGGGGGAGGAATTGGTCAGGCACAGGTCGAACAGGCCCGGGCAGGAGTGCTTGAACAGGGCCCGGATGTGGTCCGACACCGTGTAGCCCTCGGTTTCGCCGTCCTGGGTCATGACGTTGCAGACATAGACCTTCAGTGCCCGGGAGCGGCGGATGGCGTCCACAATGCCGTCCACCAGCAGGTTGGGGATGATGCTGGTATACAGGCTGCCGGGGGCCAGAACGATGACCTCCGCCTGCTCCAGGGCCTCGATAGCCGCCGGAAGGGCACGGGGGTGCTCCGGGATCAGCCGCACCCGGCGGATGCGGCAGTCCTGCTCCTTCTTGCAGCGGAAGATGTGGCTCTCGCCCACCACGCTGGCTCCGTTTTCAAAGGTGGCCTCCAGCTGCACGTCCGCCGTGGTCACCGGCAGCACCCGGCCGGTGATGGCCAGCACCTGGCTCATACTCTCCACGGCCCGGTCAAAGCTGGGCATGATGCCGTTCAGGGCCGCCAGAAACAGGTTGCCGAAGCTCTGCCCGGCCAGAGTCCCCTCCGGGAAGCGATAGTGCATCAGCTGGGCCATCAGAGGCTCGGCGTTGGCCAGGGCCTCCAGACAGCTGCGGATATCCCCCGGCGGGGGCATACCCAGGTCCTGCCGCAGGCGGCCGGAGCCGCCGCCGTCGTCCGCCACCGTGACGATGGCGGTGAGATTTTTCGTGTACAGCTTCAGCCCCCGCAGCAGCGTGGACAGCCCTGTGCCGCCGCCGACGGCGGCGATGCGGGGCCCGTGCTCCGGGGCCACAGAATAGCAGCCGCCCATACGCGCACCTCCTTACCGGGAGATATCCCGGTGGTTTTCCGTCACCTGATAGCCCATCCGGGCGATATACTCCGCCAGCTCATGGGCCACGGCCACGGAGCGGTGGTGGCCGCCGGTGCAGCCGATGCCGATGACCAGAACGGTTTTGCCCTCCTCACTGTACAGCGGCAGCAGGAAGGTGATCATTTTCTCCAGCTGGGCCATGAACTCGTGGGTCTGGCGGAAGGAGAACACGAAGTCCCGGACCTCCTGGTCCAGGCCGGTTTTGTTTTTCAGCTCCGCCACATAGTAGGGGTTGGGCATGAACCGCACGTCGAACACCAGGTCCGACTCGATGGGGATGCCGTGCTTGAAGCCGAAGGACAGGACGCTGACGTTGAGCCCGCCCCGGTCCGACGGGGTGCCGAACAGGTTCAGCATCTCACTGCGGAGCTTGGCCGTGGACAGGGAGGAGGTGTCCAGCACGAAATCCGCGTGATCCCGCACCGGCTGCATCAGCGCCCGCTCCCGCCGCACAGCCTCCTCCACGCTGAGGCCCTTGGCCTGCAGGGGGTGCATACGCCGGGTCTCCTTATAGCGGTTGATGATGGTGGGGGTGTCCGCCTCCAGAAACAGCATCCGGCAGTTGACACCGCTGGCCTTCAGCTGCTCCAGGGTGTCGATGAGCATATCCGTGGGCTCGCCGGAGCGCACGTCATACACCAGGGCCACCCGGTCATACCGTCCGCTAGAGGCGGCGCAGAACCCGGCGAACTTCATCATCATCTCCGCCGGAAGATTGTCCACGGTATAGTAGCCGATGTCCTCCAGAAACGAGGCGGCCTTGCTTTTGCCGCCGCCGGACAGACCGGATATGATCAGAATTTCCATTGTATTTCCTCTTTTCCCGGGGTTATTCGCCGACAAAACGGACCTCCGGCTCCAGCCGGACGCCGTGGGCCCGGTAAACGGCCTCCTGCACCCGGCGGATCAGCTCCCGCACGTCGGCACAGGTGGCGCTGCCGGTGTTGATGACGAAGCCCGCGTGCTTTTCCGACACCTGGGCCCCGCCCACCGTCAGGCCCTTCAGGCCCGTCTGGTCGATGAGGGTCCCGGCATAATAGCCCTCCGGCCGCTTGAAGGTGCTGCCGGCGCTGGGCCATTCCAGGGGCTGGGAGGCCCTGCGCCGGGCCATCAGGTCATCCATCCGCTGCCGGATGGCGGCGGGATCGTCCGGGGTCAGGCGCACCACGGCCCCCAGCACCACGGCTCCGTCCTCCAGAAACCGGCTGTGCCGGTAGGCAAATTCTGCCTGGTCCCCGGTGAAGCGACGGATGCCGTCGGGGTACAGGGCGGTGACCTCCGTCACCACCTGGCGCATCTCGCCGCCGTAGGCCCCGGCGTTCATGCACACCGCGCCGCCCAGGCTTCCGGGGATGCCGTGGGCAAATTCCAGCCCGGCCAGGCCCGCCTGCTGGGCGTATACCGCCAGGCGGCTGAGCAGGACGCCGGCGTCGGCCTCCAAGGTCACGTCGTCCAGGCGGCGGATGCTCGTCATGCGCTCCGCCGTTTTGATGACCAGGGTGTCAAGCCCCCGGTCCGACACCAGCAGATTGGTGCCCCGGCCCAGCAGAAACGGCCGGATGCCGCACTCCTCCGCCAGGCCCAGCAGGATCACCAGCTGCTCCCGGCTCTCCGGAAAGGTCATGCGCCGGGCGGGGCCGCCGATGCGGAAGGAGGTGTGGCGGCTCATGGGCACGTCCCGCTCCACCGTCATATCCGGCAGATAATCCCGGATCTTTTCGTCCAAACGTTCATACCACTGCATAGTGATCTCCCTTATATCCGTTTTTTCTTTCCCAGCAGGGCCGCGCCGATGATCCCCGCCTGATTGCCCAGCTGGGCCTTGACGATGCGGGTCTTTTTCCCGGCGCTGCAGGGGATGGTCTCCCGCTCCACCAGCTGCTGCAGGGGGTGAAGCAGCTGCTCATCGGACTCGTTGCTGACGCCGCCGCCGATGGCCAGGGTATCCGGCTGGAAAATATTCACCACGTTGGCGATGCCCGCCGCCAGATAGCCCACATACATGTCGCAGACCTGCTGGCCCACCGGGTCCCCCAGCCGGGCGGCCATAAACGCCGACTGGCCGGACACATGGCCGTCATGCTCCCGGATGACCCGGGCCAGGATGCTGTCGGGGTTGCCCAGCTGGGCCTGGGCGGTGAAGCGCTTCAGGGCGCTGGCGGAGGCGTACTGCTCCCAGCAGCCCCGGCGGCCGCAGGGGCAGGGGAGCCCCTGATAGTCGATGCAGGTGTGGCCCACCTCACCGGCCATGCCGTTGCCGCCGTGGAAAATCTTTCCGTTGTGAATGATCCCGGCGCCGATGCCGGTGCCCAGGGTGATGGTGACAAAGCGCTTGCTGCCCTGGCCCGCTCCGGCATAATACTCTGCCAGGGCGGCGCAGTTGGCGTCGTTTTCCACATACAGGTGCAGCCCCAGCCGCCGCTTGAACAGCTTGCGCAGGGGAATGTTCCGCAGGGGCAGGTTGCAGGTGTATACGATGGACCCGGTGCGGATGTCCACCACCCCCGGGACGCCTGCCCCCACGGAGGCGATCTCCTCCATGGGCACGCCGCCTTCCTGGGCCAGCTCCCGGGTCAGGGCCACCAGGGTGTCCGTCAGGGCGTCGGGGTCCGACACCTCACGGATCTTCATGGTTTTCACGGCCAGCAGAAGGCCGTCCTCGTCCACAAGACCGGCCTTCAGGTTGGTGCCGCCGATGTCGATGCCGATATAGTTCATTGCTGCTCCTTGGCCTGCCGGGCCAGCTCATCCATTTTCTGATCAAATTGCGTCATGAAGTCCCGGGCGGAGTTATAGCCGTATCGCATCTGGCGATTTTTCATGGCGGCGATCTCCACGATACCGGCCAGGTTCCGCCCCGGCCGCACGGGAATGGTGACATAGGGCAGCTGCACCCCCAGGATGGTGTAGGTATCGCCCTCCAGGCCCAGGCGGTCATAGAACTTACCGTCCTGCCAGGGCTCCAGATGAATCACGATCTCAATGTCGGAGTCAAACTGCACCGCGCCCATGCCGAACAGCTGCTGCACGTCGATGATGCCGATACCCCGGATCTCAATGTAGTGGCGGATGATCTCCGGGGCCGAGCCGTACAGCGAGTCGGAAATGCGGCGGATCTCCACCGCGTCGTCGGCTACCAGCCGGTGACCGCGCTTGAGCAGCTCAATAGCCGTCTCGCTTTTTCCGATGCCGGAGTCGCCGATCATCAGCACGCCCTGGCCATAGATGTTCATCAGCACGCCGTGGCGGGTGATCTGGGGGGCCAGGGCCCGGTTCAGATAGTCGATGATGTGACTGGTCAGCTCCACGGTGGTCTTTTCCGTCCGCAGCAGGGTCCGCCCGTGCTTGCGGGCAATCTCCATCAGTTCGGGAAAGATCTCCATATTTCGGGCAATGATCAGGGCTGGGATTTCGCAGCGCAGCAGGTCCTCGAACACCTTCCGCCGCTGCTCCAGGGGCATGGCCTTCAGGAAGGTGAACTCCGCCTTGCCCAGAATCTGCAGGCGTTTTGGCTCGAAGTAGTCATAAAAGCCCACCAGCTGCAGGGCCGGGCGGTTCACGTCGGGGATGGTGATCATCCGGGTGTCGTAGTCCAGGCCCTTGTAGACCACCTCAAGGTCAAAATCCTTCACCAGCTGGCTGAGACTGGCCGGGTCGCGTCTTACTTTTTCCATATATGGGTCCTCCATCCGGTGCGTTGTCCCGCACCTGCACATACCTATAATTATATGTCATTATACCGTATATGTGCCTTTTTCGCAAGTCCTATGGGGAGGGTCGAATTTTTTTCGGATTTTTGCCAAATAATGCATACCCACACCGGAAAACAGTGTACCCGCACTGCAAAATGTGTACCCGCACTGCAAAATGCATCTTGACATTCGGACCGAAAAAACGTATAATAGACAGGCTGACGGGGTGTAGCGCAGTTGGTAGCGCGCTTGGTTCGGGACCAAGAGGCCCGGGGTTCAAATCCCCGCACTCCGACCAAATAAGCCCGATGGTTTTGATACGAGACCATCGGGCTTTTTTAGTATGGAAATTAGTGCAAGAATGTGATACAATCAATTCCGCAAAGGAAAATTGTCAGGTCTGTAAATTTAGGAGGTACAACATGGAAAGAGAATACCCCCAGAAAATGTTTTGGCTATTTGTTCTAACGAATTTCCTATTTCACTTTTTCTACTTATCTGTTCCGGGGATCATCCTCTGCATCGTTGGGATTTGGATAAAGACCTGTCTTTACATTGGATGTGCGGTTCTTGGCCTGAATCTGATCCTTTCGATTGTTGAACAGTCACGCATCCGAAATGCTGCCGTGTCTCATAGCGAAAACCCTGAGTTCAACGAACTGATGGACGCATTTTGCAGCCCTGACGGGCTACAGGCAGTCGGGAAAGTACTGGATGAAAAGATCAAATCCACCCCTGATGATGAATCTGAAAAAGGAAAAGACCAATAAGGTATCTTTTGATTCATCTCTCGTCTCATTATGGTTTCACCTTTCACCGCTATGGTTTCATTTTTGAGTGAAATCATTTGAAACCAAATGAAACCGTATCATTTTTATCAACTGTTGCCATAAAGAGTTACCGGTATAGATGCGTCTGGCGCAAAGTCAGGCGCATCAACTGTTTCCGGGCTTTTTCGGGCCCGGATTCTTTCTTTCAAACCATAGATGCAAATCGCTGTTTCAGAGCGTCTGCCCCGATTCGAACCGGGCGTTTTCCCTTTTCGGGCAGATGCATTCAGCCAGCGCCCTTTTTGAGTAGCATTTTTCACGGCTGGCAGCGGTATTTTTCTCAAAAAACTCACAAAGACTTGGGCGTCGTTTTGTTGGTCCTGACGGACTGAGAAAACGGCGCCCTTTTTCATTTCAAAAAGGGCGCTGGTCGCAGCGCCTGCATTTGTAGGTCGGAGCATGATCGCTCCGGCCTTATTTTTTATGCATGGGAGGATCTATATGAGCATCAGCGCAGAAGAAAAGGTCTGTTACCTCAGAGAAGCAGCAATCGTCCTTGCCCGAGAAGGATTTCAGACGGACAGGACTCATACTGGTGGGCTACGTGTCCTGCTTGACGGGGCACAACTTTGTGAAGTAACTGAGAGCGGCGGTGTTGCCTACCGCAATGAGGATATTGACGAGCCAGAACGGATCGCTGCCAAGGACAAGGTGTATGAGATTGTCAGGACCACAGCGGAGTATATGCGGCAGATGGAGATGGCGCCCTTTTTGAAAGCCGACGGT
>OHIX01000043.1_pt1 | contig 78032 bp, 65 predicted proteins | sample 1568391 | NCBI WGS metagenome assembly OHIX01 (sample SAMEA3879541, study PRJEB24766) | human gut metagenome | biome: human-associated habitat; feature: feces | place: USA | collected 1985/1987 | reverse complement strand
ATTATTTGCGGTTCGCGAGTTCGAATCGTCAAGAGTGGATATCTTTAACGCTTACTTTGTTTCTTTTAATTGTCAATTCCATTTAGGCCCTAACATTTATTTTATTTACAAACAATCTTCTGTCGTTTTCAATTTTTTCTTTGTCTTTGAATAGCTTGAATTTATGACTTTTCTAGGATCGGACGTTAGCCGAGTGAGGAATAAGTTCGATACAAAAAAACCCACCAAAGGTGGGTGTTTTTTCTAAATGGCGCTAACTATAAGGATCGAACTTATGACCACTCGGTTAACGGCCGAGAGCTCTACCTCTGAGCTAAGTTAGCGCGACGATTAAGAATATACACATTAGCAACTAATAATGCAAGTGATTTAAGAAAAAAACTAATTTTTTAGTAAGTATTTCTTCATAGCTCCTCATATGCTTACAAACATACTTCTTTCGTTAGCTTTGAAAGTAAGATACCTATCCAATCATTTTAATAACAAACTAATGTAAGAGAGAGATTCTATAATCATCATCGCAAACAACAAAGGAAACCAAATTCCTATTTATTTTTTCATATTTATACTTTAAGTAATTTCATACATATTCATGCGCAACGCATTATTTAAGACTTTAAATATCAATACGTGGAATTGGAAAAAGCTAGATTTACAAATTTAGATTAATTTATCATTTATAATAGTTCCGCTATTAAAACCTTTATTATTCATATAAAAGCAAATAAATATCAAAAAAGATTGACCTATATCGGTCAATCTCATTATTCATCCCCTATTTATCTAAGAAAGCATACTATGCTGATTTCATTGAGTCGCAACTCAATTCTGAATTAGATAACTAAGAATGAGCAACTAGCTTATTACTTTTCAAGAATTCAATTTATGAATTATAATTGAATCCAATTTTAATTAATACAAGCACTAAGCAGATTCCAACATTAATAGAATAAGATATCCAATCTAACTTAGATAAATTAAATCTTTTTGTTAGGACTGCAGTACACAAGTAATAGCTTAGGCCATACATTATGAATGAAGAAATAGAAGATATTACACTGATAAAGAGCATGTTCAACAGTGAAGGTGATGCTGTACTCCATGCCAAGAAAAAGAACATAATATGTATAAAGAGTTGCGGTAAAAGCTTGGTAGGATTAGCTTTTCCAAAATCTTCAGGATATTCTTTATAGCCTTTATTAACAAAAACAATTGAAGCAATAGATAAACCTATAAAGACAACTGTAGTCACGACAATCATTATTGTGTTCGGCATATCAACATCAAAAGTAGACATAAATGAATTATTAACTATCGATTTTTCAAAACACATAAATCCCACAACTATTCCATACAACCATCCTATAGGAGCATAAGGATAAATAGAATCAATACTTGAAGATATAGAATTCAAAAATCTTGAAATAAGAGTAACATTAAAAGACAAGACAACAGTTGCAATAAGCAGATAAACAACTGAATTAAAATTATTCGTACCTAAGGAAGCAATATAAACATTTAAATAATATGCTAGACCTAAACAAATCAAATAAAATAACCAATAGAGAATAACCATTCCATAATTGTAATAGTACGGTGAATCTATCAAGCCTAATTTATAAGCAGAATCAGCAATAGAATTGTAATAGACTTGTTTGAATACAATAACAATACTTCCAATTATAAATACTAAAGTATAAGCCCCAAGAAGAATTATCAATCCGATTAGAGCCCTTGTTCTCAACAATTCTCCTTTATCAAAAGGAGCTTCTCCAAATATATCAGCACTTCTCCTTTTAAATCTATACTTGCAAACAAAGACAGGAATGACAAGGGACATAAGTCCAGCGGCAATAGTCAATCCTATATAGGGGGTATTATTAGGCAAGTATGCATAATCTTTATTCATTGATACGGAAGGGACGACATTAATATTCATGATAGTAATCAAGAATACCAATAACATGACTAAACAAGTTACAACTGACAACGAAATCCAGTTTTTAAACTGCCATTTAAAATATCTCTTATTCATTGATAAACTCCTTTCTTCTTGAATATTCCATCTCTAACGCAACTAAATCAGTTGGAGATATAGGAAGCTCCTCGCAAATAGTAGGATTCAATCCATTTACAATCTTGTCTTTTGTATCATTTTGCTTTATTGCGGATATTTCATAGACCGCACCAATTTTCTTAAAGCTCAAAACATAAACCCCTAATTTTCTTATATCATCAACACAAATATCTTTGGAAAAGTAGCATTGTAAACAAATGAACTCATTATTCATCGATTGCTCATCGCTGGTAGTAGCCAATGTACCTTTTCTAAGAACATAATACTTATCGACTAGTTTGTTCAATGTCTCAATATTATGAGAAGCTATTAAGATACAGCTCTTATCTTCCATAGACTTTCTTATAATTTCTTCTTTGATCCAATCCATGGCAAGTGGATCCAAGCCGTCGAAAGCTTCATCCAGCAACAGATACTTAGCTTTCATAGATAATGCGACACATAAAAAAGCTTGCCTCCTCATACCCTTTGAAAAATTATTGATGTTCTCTTTTTGATCAAGTCCTGTTTTTTCAATCAAGGCTTTACATCTTTCCAAATCCATATCAAATAAAGAAGCATAAAATTCAGTCATAGACTTTAGAGTCGAATAATTAGGTGAGTATGGATCATCAGTTAGAAAAAACAAATTTTCTTTAGCTTTTTTGCTAAAAGATTTATTTCCATCGATAAGAATCTCGCCTTCATCTGGTTCATAAATACCTGAAATCAATCTGAACAGGGTGGATTTTCCTGCTCCGTTTTCTCCAACAATTCCTGAAATGCCTTCTTCGAAATCCATTGAGAAATGATTCACAGCTAAAGTGTTCCCAAGTTTTTTACTGATATTCTTAATTTCAATCATAATTTACCCTTTTTCTCCTTAACGATTTCTTCAATTTCTTCTATCGAATAGCCTAGACGTAAGATATCATTGATTAAAGACTCAAGTTTATCCTTTCTTCCTAGTTCATTTTCCGATTTGACAAAATAGCCTTTCTTAGGTAATGAATCAGCAAATCCTTCATCCTTCAGCAAAGAAAAAGCTTTGGCCACAGTATTAGGATTTACTCTGTTTTCCAATGCCACGTCTCTGATTGAAGGAAGAGGTTCACCATTTTTAAAAACACCCATAAGGATCATCTTTTTATAATAATCCTTAAGCTGAACATAAATCGGATCCGTATTATTAAATTGCATATGCCCTCCTCTGTATTAATTGTACTATTTGTATTATTATTATGCAATAAAAAAATGCACCCGAAGGTGCATTTACGAAAGAAAAGAGTTAATTACTTGTTGCTAGCTGCAGCCTTCTTGGCATTCAAAGCAGCAACTGCTTCAGCCTTGGTAGGAGCGACAGCGGCAGAAGGATTAGACATAGTAATCTTAGCAGCAGAATACTCAGTGTTATAAGCCTTGACATTCTCGCCGAGAGCTTTCTTAGCTTGCTCAACAATCAATGTGAATTGAGCAGGATCGGAGATAGCAATCTCGGAAAGCATCTTACGGTTAAGCTTGATATTAGCTAGATTGAGTCCATGAATCAATTGAGAATAGCTGATTCCATTTGCCTTTGCAGCAGCAGAAATACGGCTGATCCAAAGCTTACGGAAATCATTCTTTCTGTCACGACGTCCGACATAGGCGTAGTGAAGTGAGTGAAGAACTGCTTCATTAGCAGTCTTGAACAATCTATGACGGGATCCACGGAAACCCTTAGCAAGCTTCAAAACTCTATTGTGCTTGCGACGAAGAACATAACCACGTTTGACTCTCATAATTCTCTATCCTCCTGATTACTTGCTGATAAGTGCCTTCATTGCCTTACCATCAGTCTTGTTGAGGTAACGGGCATGACGAAGGTTGACCTTCTGCTTGTGTGTTTTACTCAAAGCGAGGTGGGATGTATTTTGGTTGTACTTCTTCACCTTGCCGGTTCCAGTAATCTTGAAACGCTTTGCGACGGCTCTTTTTGTCTTAAACTTTGCTTTTGCCATTTTGAATAAACCTTTCCTTTCGAGCTACTTCTTTGAAATAGGGTTGACGTAGCAGAAATAATATTTACCCTCAAGTGTAGGCTTGTTCTCACAAGTACCATACTCTTTGACCAAATCTAAGAAGGTATTGATTTTATTGTCAGCAGCATCCATCTTGCTGATCATTCTTCCCTTCACAAAGAGTGAAACCTTGACTCTATTTCCTTTTTCAAGGAATTTGATTGCTTGGTTAGCTTTGGTCTCGAGATCATGAAGATCTGTAAGAGGAGTGAAGCGTACTTCTTTAACTTCAATCTCTTTTTGATTCTTCTTCATCTCTTTCTCTTTTTTCTTCTTTTCAAACAAATACTTAGAGTAATTAAGAATTTTGCACACCGGAGGGTTACCATTAGGACTGATACAATAGAGATCAAGTCCTAAGGCTTCTGCCTGGCGGAGGCCTTCATCACGACTCAAAACCTGCGATCTTCCGTCTGGAAAAACCACACGGATATTTTTAAATCTGTAGGGAATGAACTCGTTGACTAATTCATTGCTCTTTTTCTTTGGACGTTGGTTAGGATACACTCCTAATCCTCCTTTATTTATATGGACGGACCAACATAGAAAAAAGGCGGGTGACAAACACCCGCCACATGAAATTTCTATAGTGTGAATTTCAAGGCTTTTGGCCGACGGGCTATGTCCATCCGGCGAGAGCGGGTGCTCTACTTTCCTATGTCTTCCGACGATTGGTTATGATAGACTACAGCAAGAGAAAAGTCAAGTGTTTTCTATGATTCTAATTCCTTTTATCACTGATATCTTCTAGCATTTTTAAATATTCTATGCTCCAATCAAAACTTTTCAAGAATTCACCATGGAAATCATTATTCTTTCCTTCCAAATAATCCCAAAAATCACATTGGATGTTTTCTTTCCTTAGGCCTAAGGAGCCCCTGAAAAACAATACACAATTAAAGCCTATATCTTTTAGGGTCTTTCTCAATCTCCAAACTGCATCTCTATATAAAATCTTAGCCTTATCCAAATCATAATCAGGCCATAATTGCGTTATAGCATCGCTCAAAGAAGATACAAAAGTATGGTAATATGTTCAATATTCAATGTTGATGTAATGAGCTGCTTTTTTTACAAATTAAAGATATTATCAATTAAATAGAGTCTTGGCCTTTTTATTCAAATTTTCTTCAACTTTCTTAGACTTTTGAATTTTATCAAAAATAAGTCTTGCCGTTTTATCATCCGTTAACTGGCTTATTTCACCAACAGTAGCATTTAATAAAGAATCCATTGTCGGATAGGCATTCAATAATCTTTCTTTTTTCTTATCTCCAACCCCTGGAATATCATCAAAAAAGGTTGAAAATAATGACTTAGCCCTCTTATTTCTATGTGTGGTAATAGCATATCTATGAACTTCATCCTGCATTCTCATCAGCAAGAAAAATAGAGGTGACTTTTTATCCAATGGAATCAATTCACCAGTATCCCCATCCATCAATGAATTTGTTTCATGTTTATCGTTTTTTACTAAGCCTGCCAATTTAACACCTTTGATATTAGACCTTGAAATAGCATCTATCGCAGCTTCGACCTGAGTGATACCACCATCCACAATTATCAAATCAGGTGCTTTTAAATTATCTTTTACAATTCTTGAGCAGCGCCTATAAATAACTTCTCTCATAGAAGCCATATCATCTGCTTTGTTCGGCTGATGAATATTAAACCTTCTATATAGTTCAGGAGCTTTTTTCCCGTTTACATACGTGACCATCCCGCCAACTGCATCTTGGCCTTGTGTATGAGCGTTATCGAACAATTCTATTTCCAGTGGAAGTCGATCCATATGGAGTTTCTCCTGCAAATCTTTTAATAGATCTAAAGTATCATCTTCAAGCCTTGCAGTCATAAAATGTGCATCTAATCCTGCTTTAGCGTTTTCCAATGCTAAAGACAAAATGTCTTTCTTTATTCCTTGTGTAGGCACTACTATATCCAAATCCAACAATTGTTTTAAAGACTCTCCTAAAGATTCATCAGATACAATAAGTTCTTTAGGTTTTGGATGATTTAAATAGAATTGACAAATCGCTGTTTGCAATTCTTCGTTCAAATCCTCTGTAACTTCATTGATATAAAGATTCTTTCCGAGTAATATTCCTTTTCTGTAAAGGAGAAACAACATGCAAACATATCCTTCTCTAGTTGAGAAAGCAAAAACGTCTCTATCTACTTTGTCTTTCATCATTATCTTCTGATCTTCAGTAGTGGCATTAATGCTTTGAATTATTTGCTTATATTCACCAGCTTGCTCAAAATTAAGATTGTCGCTTGCTTCTTCCATCTTCTTTCTATAGAAGGAAACAACCTCACTAGTATCTCCATTTAAAAATTTTTTAATCTTATCCCTGACGGTATTGAAATCATTAATTTCATCATCATTGATAACTGGATTCTCTGCTTTTGCTAAATAATAATAAAAGGATGGCTTCCCAGGAGTGAACTCTTCTCTTGAGACAGGATATGTTCTATTCAGTAATTCCATAACCTTATGGGCTGCATTGGAATCTGGATATGGCCCAAAATAATCGTAGGCTTTGGACGTCTGCTTATGAAATATTTTTAAAACTGGTTGTTCTGTTCTTTTTACTCCGATATACGGATACATCCTTCCATCCTTTAAAAGGATATTATATTTTGGATAATATTTTTGTATCAAATTGATTTCCAAAAGAAAAGCTTCCTTTTCCGAATGTGTTTCAATCCAATCCAAATCAGTAATTTCCTGGACCATCAACATTACTTTTCCAACTTGAGGTCTGGTGAAATATTGCTTTACTCTTTTTACTAAGCTTTTTGCTTTTCCAACATAAATAATTGTACCGTTCTTATCCTTCATTTGATAAGATCCAGGTTTATTTGGAAGCAAGTCTAATTTTCTTTTAATTGTTTCATTCATCTTTACTTTAAATAGACAACAGTAGCTCCAAGGCCACCTTCACCTTCTCCACCTTCTCTAAAAGATTTCACATAGTTCAATTTTTTCAAATGAGCCCATATTCCATTTCTTAAAGCAAATGTACCCATTCCATGAATGATGATTACAGATGACAAATGACATAATTCCGCATTATCTAAAAACTTATCTACTTCTGGAGTGGCTTCAGATACTGTCATTCCAATGACATTTAGTTTTGTAGAAACACCTTTAGCTCTGTTCATGATTGAATTATCTAAATTGGATACAGTTCTACTCATAGGCAATTTAGAAGCAGAAGATTTGACAAGGTCAGAGAGATTGACAGTCATTGTCATTCCATTGTAATAGAATTTAGCTTTGTTTTTATTAGCACTAACCAATCTTCCTATCATAGAACCATAAGAAACGATATCCCCAGGTTGCACTTCTTCAGGTTTGTTGATATGTTTATGGAATTCATTATCCGATTGATCAGCTGAAGAAGTAACTTTTCTAATCTCACCTTTGATTTTGGATTTCTCGTTAAATCCAATATCAGCTTTCTTTCCTTCAGACCATAACTTATCTAATCGATCAAGTCTTTCTTGCGCGTATTCATCGACTTTTCTATCAGCACGTTTCTTAATATTCTCTTTTTCATCAGCTAAAGCTTTAATAGCGTTTTGCCTCTTTTCTTCCAATTGCTTAACGTTGTTCAATTTATCATCCAACTTTTTTTGCAAAGCATCGGTTTGTTTTATCTTAGCATTGAGTTCAGCTGTAAGTTTTTCGACATCAAATTGTTTTTGGGAATCCCTATATATTTTTGCAGACTCAATCAATTCATTAGGCAATCCATTCTTTGAAGCAACCTCAAAGGCATATGAATTTCCAACAGCACCGGGGATGAACTTAAATGTAGGAGTTAAAGTTTTCTCAGAAAATTCCATAGCTCCGGACAAAATCTTTTCTTCTGAAATAGCGTATTTCTTTAGTCCATCGTAGTGGGTTGTAAACACTCCAAATGTACCTTGATTTAACATATGTTCGATAAATGCATGTCCAATGGCTTCTCCATCACTCGGAGCAGTTCCTTGACCTATTTCATCGACTAAAACTAACGAATTACCTGAGGCATTTTCATACATGTTCTTCAATCCCAACAAATGACCAGAGAATGAAGACAAGTTTCCAGACAAAGATTCCGAGTCACCAGTCAATATATCGACTTCATCGAATATCTTCATGGTAGCTTCTTTATGACAGGCAACCATAAGTCCCATTTGATTCATGATAGCAGCTAAAGCCACAGCTTTCATCAAGACAGACTTTCCACCTGCATTAGGTCCAGAAATTATCAAGACCCTCGGTTCTAGGTCACCGAGTTTCAAATCGTTATCCACTGCTCTATCCAATGGAATCAAGGGGTGAATCAATCCTTCCAAGGACAAAGTATCTTCTTTTATATTTGCTACAACTCCATCATAAGTTAAGCCAAATTCCACTTTTCCTATATAGCCATCTAAAAGATTATAAATATAATAATTCTTGTCTACAGCATCTACTCTTTGGAAAAACATCTTAGAAAATCCGTCTAAGATTCTAGCAATCTCTGCTTTCTCGTCGTTTAATAGTTTTTCCTTCTTGTTTTCAAATTCCAGCAACTCATATGGGATTACAAATAATGTCTCACCGCTTTTAGACCTATCGACAACCATTCCTGGAACTTGATTCTTTTTAGATGCTGTTACAGCCAATGTCTGAATTCCATTTTTTATGACTGGTTGAGATATCTCAAGACTTGATTTGTATTTATTAGAGATTCTCTGAATCAATCTAGATTCTTCGCTTACCAAGCCTCTAAATTCACTTCTAATAGAGGCTAATTTTGATGAAGCAGAATCCAAGACTTCACCATCAGGTCCGAAAGACAAGTCCAGCAGTCTCAATAAATCAGGCATATCCTCGATGTCTAAAGCCTGATTTTGAAGATCGGGAAAATCATTTTCTTTCACAAACTTATCCATGATATCTTCACATGCTAAAATCAGGCTTTTTAAACCTAACAATTCATCTATATCTAAAGTCAAAGCTTTATGAAGCTTAATCAATGTATCGCTTAAATCGATGACAGTTGGCAATAAAAGATTCTTTCCTTTATTTGCATAACCTAATATTTGATTTAAATATCTATGATCTCTAAGAATTAAATTCTTATCATAACTAAATTCATATAGTGAGACATCATTTTGGTTGTGCTCACTTTGAAAATGAGTTTTTAATTCTTTTATAATTTCATTTATTTCTTGTTGTACTTGTCTATCCATATTCTTAAACGGACCTTCACTTAACTATCTTTGTCAAATCACTAAATTTTTCTATTGTATATGTAGGATCATCGACTTCGACCGTTTCTTTCTTTCCATATCCATAACTAGCCCAGCATGTATCTATACCACAATTGTTTCCCATAGCAATATCAAAATGGGTATCTCCAATCATTATGGTCTCGCGTTTATAAGCACCCAAGACAGTCATAGCTAATTCAGCCATATCTTTGAAAGGCTTGGGCTTTTTGACTAATTCTTGTCCTATGAAACAATCAAAATAATCTTTGATATGCAAAGTATCGCAAAGCTGTACAATCAAATAAGTCATACGAGAAGATACGACAGCCATCTTCTTCCCTTCTTTTTTCAAAGTCTCCAATGTCTCAACTAAACCCGGCATAGGTTTAAGAGTTGAAAAACATTTTTGTAAATAAAATTTTTGGTATAGACTTACCAGTTCATCAGCTTTAGAATCATTGATTCCAGGGAACAACTTCTTGAAAGATGGATTTAAAGGCAATCCAATGGTTGCTTTTATATCACTATCATCTGGCATCTGTAATCCTTCTTCTTTGATAGCAGTATGAAAAGCTTCTAGGATGGTTCCTTGTGTTTCACCCATGGTACCATCAAAATCGATTAATAAATATTTATACATATACTTTTTATCCCCACAAAATGATAGCAAATAAAAAGTATAAAAGCATTGAAAATAAGCATTATCATTATAATTTAGCTTAGTATGATACGGAAAAATCAGATTGACATTAAGAAAAAATGATATATTAGAAATGATGGAACTAACAAAATTTAAAGTAAATAAGGCAAAAGCTTTGGAAATAATGGATTATTACAAGGCTACTGAGATAAATGACACAAAACATCCTTATGATTTATTCATCCATAAAACTAAAGATGGAATAGTTGTGAAAGGATTCAAAACAAAGAATCCTGATGTTTTTACCATAACATTTTTTGGGGCTGACGGAAAAGCTTCATTAGAAGCATCGATATTCATGCCTAATGTCAAAGTTGAGACGTCATCATTCGAATATCCAAATAACAAGACACAACCTTTGGGTAAAGGATATGAAGACACCGGAATACAAATTGGTTCTGATGAAGTCGGAGTCGGAGATTTCTTCGGTCCTATGATTGTTACCGCAGCCTATTTCACACCTTCAGATATGAAGTTGATAGATCAATTGCATGTAAAGGATTCGAAGAAATTAACGGATGCCTATATGATGCAAATAGGGCCAGAGTTGAGAAGAAGTATAAAGCATTTTACGGTACTTTGCTCAGCGAGCAAAGTATCTTCCTACGAAGATAAAGGGTTTTCTACCCATTGGGTTTTAGCACATCTCCATAACCTAGCACATCAAAAATTGATTGAAAAATATAAGCTAGGCGATGAAATAGTAGTCTATGTCGATCAATTCGAAAGAGAAGAATTATACAAGAAATATGTCGGTGAATCTTTGATTGAAAATCCAATCATATTCAAGGTTAAAGGAGAGAGCAGATGGCCTAGTGTCGCAATAGCATCAGTCATATCCAGATATGAATTTCTTTTATATTGGCAACAGATGGAATCAAAATTAGGAATTACAATCCCTAAAGGAGCTGGATCTGATGTCGATAAAGTCTATAAAAGACTAATAGAATCCAAAGGAAAAGAAACTGTCGTCAAATACGTCAAGACTTTCTTTAGAAACTACAAGAAGACAAACGAATAAATAACCGATATAAAAAACACCAAGCCATTGACTTGGTGTTTTTATATCGTTTCAAGGTTTACTTCTTGTCTGTGTATCCAGGCTTACCGAGAAGAACGAACATATTCTTCTTGTAAATCTCGACTCCAGGTTGGTTGAAAGGATTGATATTATCCAAGTAACCAGTCAAAGCAGTTGCTCTGAAGAAGAAATAGAAGAGATTTCCAAGGTTATAGGCATCGAGTGTACTGACATCGATAACATTGGCGTCGACTTGTCCTTCAGTATGAGCCTTCAAAACAGCTTCAAAGGCTTTCTCATTGATGTAAGACATCTTTTGTCCTGCGAGATAATTAAGATTATCCAAATTCTCCTTATCAGCTGAGATTTCGACATCTTGATTCTCAGGTACAGTGTTGAAATGGATTACAGTTTCAAACAAAACATTGGATCCTTGTTGAATGAACTGACCCATAGAGTGCAAGTCAGTGGTGAATACACCATGTCCGAGCATCAATCCCTTGTCATCCTTACCGAGTGATTCTCCAAACAATTGCTTCAACCATTCACAAATCATCTCAGTTTGAGGATCATAGGTACAGAACATCTCATAAGGATATCCAGCCTCATGGTTCAACAAATAACGATAGGCTCCATATTGATAAGCCAAGTTCTTGTGCCAATCATTGTCACCGTAATCTTTTTCACCATCGACCAATCCTTTAACAAAAGAACGTATGTCGATTCCAGCACATGCAATTGGGAACAATCCTACAGGTGTTATGACTGAGAAACGTCCACCTATATCGTCAGGAATGACGAATGTCTTGTATCCTTCGACATTGGCTTCTGACTTCAAAGCACCTTTAGCTTTATCAGTAGTTGCAAAGATTCTATCCTTGAGTTGGCCGGTTCCCCATTTCTTGATGATGAGTTCCTTCAAAAGACGGAAAGCTACTGCAGGTTCAGTGGTTGTTCCAGATTTGGAAATAACATTGACTGCAAAATTTCTTCCTTCGAGCCATTTCAAGATTTGATGGGTATAGGATGGACTTAAAGTATTGCCGAGATAAACAATTTTAAGTTTGTCATCGCTATACAATCCATTTATAGCATCGATTACAGCACGTCCGCCCAAGTAGGATCCCCCGATACCTACACAGACCAATGTGTCGAACTTGCTTCTCACGAGATTGGCAGAATCGATGATGTCTTGAATATCATCGTTAGTCAACTTGGAACAATAATCCATCCAACCCATGAATTCATGACCTTCACCGGAGCGCTCAGCAATCACCTTGCTAGCAGCATTGATTTGAGAATTGATGCTTTCCAAATTTAGCTTCTCAATCTTCTTACCGTAATGTCTTAAAGTAATCATTTATTTTCTCCCCTAGAAAGTATATTAAAACTTCAAAAACCGGAGATATTTTATAACTTAAAAATGAAAAAGCTATAAGAAAGATAAAAATAATTATATTGGTATAAATTGTAAGCGTATTCTAACAAGTTTGAATCTATTTTCCTCTTAAAATTCCTTTTTCATTGCTTAAATTTGTAAGACAAGCAATCATAAATGACTAAATCATCATCATTTGTTACTTTAAAGGAAAGAGTAGACCCTTGAATCAATAAAGGTGATTTAGATTTGTTTAAGACCATTTGAAAATCATCGGTCTTACTTTCTTCTTTCAACTCTTCATAAGCCTCATATATCAAATTGAAGTCAAAGCCTTGAGGTGTTTGAACTCTTTTTATAAAAGTCCTGTCTACATATTTTATTCCATCATTTTCTTTCAACAAAGAATCTGACATATCTAGCACAGGTGTTACTGCATCATGATCTTTTAGAGCATCTTTAATGTTCAATATTATGTTAGAAGGAACAAAAGGTCTTGCTGCATCATGAATCAATACTTTGATATCGACATCAAAGTACATGTTTTTAATAAAATTAAGAGCATTTCTAACACTCTCAGTACGATCTTTTCCTCCACTTATAACAGGATAGAATTTTTTAGTGAATATAAATGACTGACTCTTTACTTTTTCCTCATCACCGTGAGGAACCACCAATATAACATCATCCATAAATGAGGCTAGAGTTTTCAATGAATGAATATACATTGGTTCATCATCATCTTTAGATACATAGTACTGCTTAACAATGCCATTCATTCTAGTCGACTTTCCCGCCATCAATAAGATTCCAATATACTTAGTATTCATCGGTATCTTCCTTTCTTCACACCTAAATATAAGATAATATAAAACGAATCAAAAAGAAAAACGAGGTTTATTATGAATACTTTGTGGACTATATTGATTGTAGTTGGTTCCTTACTGATCTTACTCCTTCTTTATCTACTATTAGGATGGATACTTTGGCTAAGTCTAAAGAAGCAAGAAAATAAAGTGATGGATGAATTTAGAAAGATAGAACCATTTGAATCTTCAAGGGTCGACTTGCTGAAAGAGGCCTGGACTTATGTAGATGAAAGAAATCTACCTTATAAGAAAGACTTCAGAGAAACATTCGAAAAAGCATATCCAGATATTTCTTCACAAGATCTAGTGGCTAGAAGAAAAGCCAAAGAGACTTTAGACTTTGGCTTTATCTATACCAGAAAACTACTTGAAGAAAAAGGAAAAAGAACAGACAGAGCTAATGAATTGATAAAGAAGTTGAAAGAGAAGCAAGTAGAAGGCGACAATGCCTATCAAGCATATGACAAAATTGCCGTTAGATACAACGCTATCCTATCTATGGCAAATGTCAAAATAGTGAATAAGATGAGTGGAAAGAAAAGGAAAGATCCAGCAGTTATTTTCTAGGTGTAGAAGAATTTTTAAAAAATCACTTGATTAAAAATAACTACTCGTATATAATCCCTTCTTGCCGTGGGGTCATGGCGAAATTGGTATACGCGTACGTTTGAGGGGCGTATGGGTCTCCCGTGAGAGTTCAAGTCTCTCTGACCCCACCATTAAGAAATTAATTAATCGATTCAGTAAAATACTGAATCGATTTTTGTTTTCTATATTTCATCGGAAACAAATGATTCTATAAAGCAGCCGACAAATATCGTTTTAGAATAATCTATGTTTCTTAATATCTAAGTGATAATGAAGAAATAAATGAATGAAAGAAAATAAATAGAGATGAATTAGAAAGTTAATATTTCAATAGAGCTGAAGTCTATAAGGAATGGTAGGTATAACCAAACATACTACTACTTAGAAAGTTTTATTCCAATGAAGAAAATCTGGAGAAAAAATGACTAATTATAGACTTATTAAAATTGTTATTATTAGTTTTAACAAATACCAACCATAAAAACAGTGTTAATAATGGTTATTTTTAATGCGATAATCTTCCAGCCCATCTATGGATATAGGATTGGATAGTATTCCAAGATATAAAACCTTTTCCTATAGATATAGCCATATACTTACATGGTAACTTATCATACAATTCTTTAGATAGATATTTATCAAATGATGAATAATCCAATAATCCATATTTCTTTATATCTTCGTTTTTCTTCTTTATGTTATATTTCAAAGATTCATTTTCATATTCAAATATATTGAATAAACCAGTAATTCCACCTGGCATACTCAACATGTTATCTGAAACGATATTTAAGTTATTAGCTGTTACTGGAGAACAAACTCTAGTAACCATCTTGTTGATGATTACTTGAATGAGTTTAATTCTTTCAATTTGACCATTCGAATTCTTAAAGAACACGAATTCATGTCCAATGAAGTTACAAGCATCATTTGTATGTAAGTAAACATATTTATTCAATGTTAAATCGAAGAATCCATGTTCATAAACAATATCAGTTTCATTTCCATTATCAAATATTAAATGAATCACATCATAAGTCTGTTCAGGTTCATCTATATCATCATTGATTATTATTTCAGCAGGCTCTAATCTACCTGTCTCATGATTGAATGACATTACTATGTCACCGGGTTTCAATAAACCAGCCTGTTTATAAAATCCATCAGGTAACATAATTAAAGAAGAAGGAAGGATACAACTTGATCCAGTGGCTTGGAAAGATAAAGAAGCTTTTTCTGCAAGCTTAGGGTATGTTTCAAAATTCAAAGTGGATGTGAATTGTTTGTTATTTTTATCAATTTTCTTATCTTCTTCAACACAATACCAGCCTGCCCAGGAATCTCCTTCCCAGTTTGATTTAGATTCAGCTTTATAAGAAGTAAAAGAATTACCAAAATGTTTATTATCAACATCAGCAGAAGAGCCATCAATATTAGTAATATATTTTGTGTCTTTAATTGTAAAGCTTAAAGTAATTATCTTTTCGCTAGCTTTCCATACTGGCTCAAATTTTAATCCATTAACTAAAATAGATTCATCAAAAATTATAGATTGACCTGGATTGTATTCTTTATCCCCTATCTTCCATTTAGATACAACAGCTACTCCACTCTTAAGACTGATATCATCCACAGTAGGAAGGGTAAATGTATCATCGATTTGAAGATTAGGAATTGAATTTTTTCCATTCTTCCAAATGACATATTTATCTACATGTGGAATGTTAAATCCAATGGTAAAACCATTAGATAAGTTCCAATAATTACCTTTAGAAATAAAATTTATATTAGAATTGGCTTTGTATTTATAACCACTATTGCTGATTACCAACTCAGTTGAAGCAGTTGATGTTGTTTCTACTGTAGAATAACCTACTGTTGCTTTCTTATATCCAGCTTCCTTAACACTTGCTGTAGTACCAGCATCTTTAGATATATTGAATTGACCTTTTGAATTATTTGTTTCTACATATCCACCAAAGTTTCCACTATTTACATTATAAGTTCCATCTACTATTAATCTAGCAGTATTTCCAATTGATGAAGTAGAACTTAATTCCGGATAAGAATAGCTACCACCCTTTGATGCCGCATCATAATCAATTTTCTGTATATAAATAACATTATTTGTTTGATTTAAAGTTGCATCTTCATAGACATGAAGAAGGCTTCCGGGCATAAATTTTATTTTGTTTCCGAGATTAAATGTTCCATTGTGAAGTCCAATCTGATATCTATAATTAATGGGTAAGTCAAAATTAGAAGAAACTATGTTGTACGTAATAGCTGCTTCACCTATAATCTCTTGTTTAAAACTAACACTTAAAGTTCCAAATTCTCCACCACCATACAAATCAAAACTAGTTAATCCTTTTCCTTTAGGATCATATTTAGTTCCTTTTTTATACCAAAATGAAGAATCCGTCCAAGTAGTATATAAATAACTGGATGGATTATATTTAATAACTGCTTTACTATTTTCATTAGTCATATTAAAGAATGCGTGATCACTAGCTAATATTTGTGCATCATCACTATAATAAGTATTATTCATGTTGAGCAACCAACGCCCGACTAACTTTCCACCATAGTTAACAGTTAGCTGTGATTGAATATTAGGCATATCCCATTGACTGAGCGGGAATATTTTTGCTGAATTAAATGCAACAGAAGCAAAACCTCCTTTAAAATCATAAAAGACCAAAGGAGTTTTCAATGTCCCTGTTTTTTCTACAATAACATTACTTCCGTTATTTGATTTATCAGCTTCCTTGATATAACCCCAACATGTAACTTCACCTTCAATGTCAAGCGAAGCTTTAGAAGACATTGTAATTTCCGAATATTGACCAGTAACTTGATTCTTAACAAAGCTTTCAGTAGAACCGTTAACACCCCCAATATACAAGTACCCACCTTGTTCAACAGTTAGTTTTGAATTTAAGAAAACTTGATTCATTCTATATTTATCAACTTTTTGTTGAGTTGAATCTGAGGGAGTATGATGAGTACCGTCGGTAATTATATTTTTAAAAATTCCAGTTTTGTACTTATCATCATTTGTTCCAGAACTGTTAGTTCTACTTCCATCCCATTCAGCAGTTATTGTCCCATTAGCATCATTAAATGTCATAGGAATGCAAAGTGTAACTCCACTACCTACACTACAGTCATTATTAATGGAAGGATTCTTTCCAGGAAGAATATATGTTGTTCCACCACTAGTAGTTTCTAACAATGCCTTTTCTACAGTCGTATAGTAAAGATTAGTAGTTGTTGAATAAGCCACCTTCCTAGCATCGTTATCCTTTATATCAGTAGTTTTAATCTCTTGACTTGAAACAGTAATCCATGATGAAAATCCAATGCCAGAAACCAAACCCGGCATTGTGATAACAGCAAGTATTGTTCTTATCAATGATTTTCTTGCCCTCATTTCAAATCCATCACTCCTACACTAAAAGTAAAACTAAAACTATCATTTTGAATTTTGTCGAAGACATCAGCTTCAAAACTGTCTTTCTTAGAGCTGAGATCATAGTGATAGTAAACATTAAAACTGATGAATTCATCATTCTTTTGACCATCAGTCAAAGTATATGTGAATGATGAATTCAATACATACTTATTTATGTCCGATGATTTGTTACCAGTAGATACTTTGGTAAGCCCACCATCGACACTATAAGATACCATGGGACTGTTATCAGTCAATTTTAAATAATTTTGACTGACAAATTCAAAGCTTTTCCCTTTTTCATATTTTTGTCTTAAGGTCAAAGAAACTCCAAAAGAAGATAAGTCTTTTTTATAAGTTAGAAGTCCATATTCACCAGCTAAACTGATTTTAAACTTAAATAATGCATTTCCTTCATAAACGATTGTATCATCTCTAACTAGTCCATCCTTGCAAAACTTAAAATCCAAGGGAGAGGAATTCTCATTGCTGAGAGTAATAGATTTTGAGTAATCTTCTACATCGCTACTACCACCATTTATGTCTATTTGAGCACTTTGATTATAAGAAATATTCCAACTAGAAAATCCTAAGCTAAAAATAGACACCAAAAATAAAGTGATGATTCCCCAACCGACATTTCTTACACTTTTGTGCTTTAATCTAGATTTGAAAGAATTCATACGGTGATTTTATCACACGACAATGGCATTTTCAATTTTAGTTCATTCAGCCTCACTGATGATGGTTTTAATTCTAGTCATATCGAAAATTTCTTTGTAATTACCATAATCGACACGGGATGGTAATAATGTTTTCAACATCAAATAATCTTGCAAGGGAATATCATATTCTAGGATTCTATCTCCATTATTAAGTCAAACCAATAGCCGCTATCACTTAGCGGCTATTTTTTACTTAGAAATTAATATATAAGACATATGATATAAAAAAGGCTACACCAGTTATTAAGTAAGGAAAATGGTTATATTTATTCAGTTCTCTTATTCCAACTTTACTAGCTCTATAATCATTCAAATCCAAATAAGGCTTGCTGTCTGACTTCCTATATTTTAAAGATATAAGCCCAAATGAGATAAAATCGAATGCACCCCAATCAAAAAGCCACGTGAAGAAACAAAGAGCTAGAGAGATAAAGGCTGAGAATCCCAAGGCAGCAGACATAGCTTCTTTAGTTTTACCTAATCCATAATAGATTCCTAGCATCAAACTAGTAGCTACAACAATTTCTACTATCGCTCGTATTGTTACCCTTCCTAGTTTTGATTTAAAGAAATCTTTTATGTTTTCCATCTTCTTAGTTCAGCCTTTCATATTTGTTGTTATCATACAATCAATTCTTAATACTTCTTTATATTTATCTTAAGGTTTCTCATAAAAACCTTAAGATAATATAAACAAGATGGTCTTTCTATCTAATAATTTTTTCTCGGCTAGCGTTGTTGGAGTAAAAAAGAGGCAAACTACATCAGCTCCATATTTTGTCTTAGTCTCCGATAACACTACGACTTTATTTTGCATAAAAAAGATTATCAAACTATAATCCAGTAGATTTCAATTTGATTGAAGCTAAAGTGATGGATGTTGACACACAACAAAAGCATAATAAAAAGGGGCCTCAGCCCCTTTTTTATGATTACCATACTTCCTTATTGTTTATTAAGAATAAAGCTAAGTTATCCTTTTCGACTACATAACAGTCATAGCTTTCTTTGTCGCTGAATTGACTATTCTGTAAGTTCCAAGTAACAGTCATATCTGATGAACTATTGCAACCAACATAACTAATATACTTAGATTCTTTTTCATCCTCAAACAAATAATCACAACTTCCATACCAGATTTTATCAGAATTCAGTATCTTTCCTTTGACTCTAGTAAACTCAGTCAATTCTATTTTAGTTGAAAACTTATACATCTCAAATACAGGTATTGTTTTAAAAGCATAATAATCTTCCATGCCCGGTTTCCATTTAAATATTACCTTCTCTCCCACTTCAAAATCATCAAAAGAAATTTTATTTAATACATACTTCAAATCTGATCCTTCTTCTGAATCTACGATAGAATAACATTTAACATCGACAGATTTGTCAACCCTGGTGACTGCTAAATAGTGACTGAAATAGAATTCATCTCTTACATAGTATTTCCCTAAATTATCTTTTTCCAAAGTTCCAGATGTATATTCATATGTGAACGGATCTAATCCTAATACAGTAAAAGGCCCAAGATCAGTAATTGAATTATCAGTCTTACAAGAAAACAAAGATACTAATGAAATTGCTGATAATACTATCTTTCCAAGAATATTATGCATAATGCTTTTCCACCATCCTTTCAGTTTCTATTATTTTGTTGGTTATATACAATAGCATTATATATCAAAGATTTTTTTTGTTAAAAAAATAGACAATTTTTTTAGTTATCAAAGCTTAGTATCAATAAATCAATTACTTATAAAAATAATTAGCCATGAGTTTTCATTGTTTTAGCATTGAATTTCCTAAAATGTCCTTCTTATTTCTGTAATCGACCTTGTTTCCTATTTCGACATTTTATCCGCCGTTGATATTCTAGATGGTTAGCTCTATAAGTTTGGCCAGCACATTGCTTCCGAGATTCTCCATAAAAGAAGATGCCCGTATTCCATTAGATTACAAATCAGTATTGGATAAATTAAAAAGCTTATTTGAAATAGAGACTTTGATGTTGGGTGGAGGTTTAATATTAAACTAGTCTTTCATCCATGTAGGTATGTGTGATGAAATCAATGTAGTAATTGCTCCTTGTGCTGATGAATCCACTAAGACTACCGCTCTATTCAGTTAAAAAAAGATTATCAAACTATAATCAAGTAGATTTCAATTTGATTGAAGCTAAAGTGATGGATGGTGGCACTCTTTGGGTCAGATATAAAGTAAATCATTAATAACCATCACCTAAATACAATATTTTGACCGGTACTTATTTTTATAAGACTTAAATAGTCCTTTTTCTTCTATAATAATACTATCAATATGGATTAAACGGATATGATCAAAATAGCAATTGTAGAAGATGATGAATTGGATAGTTCCAAATTAAAGACATTCATCAAACAGTATGAGATGAATAATCCAAGCTTTTCGTTTGAAATAATCACATTTTCAAATCCAATTGTATTTATCGAATCTTATTCATTTGATTTTGATCTAATCTTCTTAGATATAAAGATGCCTGAAATGAATGGAATGGATTTAGCTAAGAAGATAAGAGAAAAAGATAAGAATGTTATTTTGTTCTTCATAACCTCTTTAGGGCAATACGCAATAAAAGGATATGAAGTAGAAGCTTTGGATTTCTTAGTTAAGCCTATTCAGTATTCAGAATTCGCATTAAAATTTGATAGAGCCGTAAATAGAATTCACAAATCCAATTTAGAAGAAAGTATCGTGGTGACATATAAAGGGAATTCAATCAGACTAAGCATAAATGAAATCACCTATGTAGAAGCAATACATCATAGAATCGTATATCACACCGATTCTAAAAGGGAGTTTATGTCTTTAGGAACTCTTAAATCTGTGATAGAAAAATTAAATAGCAACTTATTCTCACTATGTAACAAATGCTATCTAGTAAATCTAAAGTTAATAACTAATATAGATGATACTTACTGTTATCTAGGTAATGAAAAATTATTGATTTCTAGGCCTCGAAAAAAAGAATTCAAACAAGCCTTTGTCAATTATCTTCAAGGTAATTCAAAATGAATGAATTCTTAATCAAACTTTTAGGAGAAGAAGTCCTTAAACAGCTTGTCATAATATTATCAGCTGATTTTGAAGTCCTTCTATCTATTTATCTATTCAATATAAAAGGTCACTATAAGAAGAAGTGGTGGCTTTGGAATCTCATTACTTTTTTCTCACTCATACTTTTATCTGTTCCTCTTGCATATTTAAGAAGCACCATGTCAAGCATAAGAGCCTTACAAGGAATAGTTCATTCCTTGTATATGTTTGGACTAACATCACTGCTTTTGTTCATCACTTATGATGAAGGGAAATTCCAATGGATCCAATCTTTATGTGCCACACATGCAACAAGAATATTCACTGCAAAATCATTGGGAGCAATCCTAAATCTAACAGGTAATGATGTTCTTTTTACCATGTCTTTCTTCGGAAGTCAGAATATATATTTAGATTGGACAATATATTATGCTTATCATATAGCAATCTACATAATCTTCGGCTTCATTTTTAAGATGAAAGACAATGTCAGTTTATCTAAAAAAGGAAAACGCAACATTTCAATTTTAACGATTTTTTCTGTATTAGCGACTGATTTCTTCTATTGTTTCGTCACTCCGTATGAATCACAAAGTTTAATTCTGTCTGGAATGATTAAAATAGTTTGTTGCTTTATGGCTTTAATGATTCTAATCATTAGAAAAGGAATCTTCTATTCATCGAATCAGGAACAAGAAATGGCTTTGATGTCAAACTTGTTAGACAAAGAAAGAGAGCAGTTTGAGAAAAGTAGAGAAAATATAGATATCATAAATTCTAAGTGCCATGATTTAAATCATCAATTATCCAAACTAGAAGGAAAGATAACAGATGAAGAATTATTATCTTTGAAAGAAGCTACTTCCTTCTATGATTCAACCATAAAAACGGGTAATGATGTAGTAGACTCAGCAATTTACGAGAATCAACTGATTTGTCAAAAACACAACATCAGATTAACTTGTATGTGCGATGGAAGTCTTTTGAATTTTATGGAAAAGACTGAGTTATATTCTTTGATAACAAATGCTTTGTCTAATGCAATCAAAGCTGTCGAGAATCTCCCTGATGATAAAAGAATTGTCGATTTTACTTTAGCCAAGAAGAATGGAATTATATTATTAGAAATTGATAATTATTTTGATGGTGAAATCAAATTCAATTCTTCTAATCTTCCAATATCGACCAAAACAGATGGGAAGAACCATGGCTTTGGGTCTAAATCAATTTCATACATTGTCAATAGATACAACGGAACATTATCCTATTCTACCGACAATCAAATATTTAAATTACTTATTTCATTTTAAAAATCCTAGCCGCTGAGCTAGGACTTTTAATTTCAATGTTTCTAATCTATTTTTTATTCCCTGGTAAGAATAAAACAACTATTTCAGTTATAGTTCCAATAAGAAATAATATCAAGAAAGTCAAATAGATTCCAAGATTTCCTCCAAACCAATTAACACCGGTCATCAAGTCTGCTAGGGGGTAGCAAGCAAGATATAACTGTCTTCCACATCCAACTGAATAGAATGCGACAGAAACTAATGGTGCATAATCATTGATGTACTTAAATCTAACAAAGAACGATATTATTCCTATCAAGCTTCCGATTAGAAACATGATGAATGCAAATGTTCTCGAATAGTCTTCAATCTTCAATTCACCCGGATTAATAACCAAATAAGCGATCGATACGATCAACATAAACAAAGATATTCCAAAAGATAAGTATTCAATCCAAGAGCAATCTTTTGAAAAAATATTCTTAAAATAATTCTTCATTTGATTACATCTCCTTTTTCTCTCTATTATCCAAGACTTCGAAAGTAACATCCAAAGCTAAGAAAATGGCAGTAACACTTCCTAGAACTGAAATGACACTGATAATTCCTGTTTCCCACCAGCTAGCATTTGTATCGATGACAACATCATCACCAGCCATAGCAAAATTACGTGAAATCGTATAGAAATAATGTTTAGCGATGGTTCTAGCTTTACCCCAAAGATGACCATCTTTATCCTTTATCAAAGCATTCTTCAAATCAGATGTTCCTCTAGTCTCATCATTATTGAACTGATCGATTCCAGCTTCAATGGATTCATTAGTATATAGATAATATCTACTTCCTTTAGATGAATCTGTCATAGCAACACCTTTGAATCCCCATTCGTTTCTTAGTACTTGAGTCATAGTAGCTTGATCCATAGAAACAACCTTAAATCCAACCCTAGTATTTGAAGTCATCGTACCCAATGATCCACCTTTAGTAAAGCTTCCTTCAAATCCTTTCAAAGGTCCTTGTCTATAGGTTTGCTCAGTCATGATAGTTGAATTACCGTTTCTCCAAGTTTCTTGATCGTTAGCACAGAAATGCTTTACATAAGTGGTCAAGCCCTTTTCGGTAGCAGCCTTAGTTTGAATAGACCCGGCCAAATATGAAAGGATAGTATCTTCGGAATAGTATTCATAGTTTCTTCCTGCATATGGTGTTCTATGCATGTTAGCTCCGAATCCATACACTCCGTTTTGACCTACAGCCATTCCATCCTCAGCCATGAATTTTCCTCTCAAAGCGATAAGTTCATCGTTGAATGTCGAAGTCGCAACTACTTCACTGACATGTGAGAATCCGACATTTGATTGAATTCCATCTGGTCCATCAGCAGCTGAGGTTTGAGGAACTCCAAGTTCTTCAATAGCGTCATTTCCAAACTTTTCGCCACAAATCTTTGCTAATTGAGTCGGAGTCAATTGATCGATGAATTTATCCCATTTCTCATCATCTTCATAAGGAACATTACGCATATCCTTCAAAGTGATAGGAGTCTCATATTTTTGTGAATACTTATACGAAGTCACATCAGGTGCATCGCTAGGTTTAACATAAGTATGACCTTCCAAAATAGTTTTAATTTGATCGTTGACGGTCAAATTTTCAATTCTAGATGGATATGTATTCCAATCAGATCTAGTCAAATAATTGACTGTATCTTTCATAAAATAATTTATATCCATATCGTCGAATTGGTTAGATACTATATTTCCAGTATCAGGAGATTTAGCGTAAGTTATATTATCCAAAGAAGACAGAGTAGTTCTAACTGCATTTTGCTTATTTCCGGTTACTATTTGTCCATCTTGATCAAACAATCCAGAAATGCCTTGTAATGCCATAACATTATTTAAAGCATCATGACAATCTTTTCCAATACTGAAATAATAATCTCCTGGATCAAAAACATAGCAACCTTTCTTTGTTAAATCAGCTCCGTTAACAGCTTTATTATCATATGTTGCAAATAAATAATCATCTGCGGTTATAGTTATGGTCTCACTCTCATTTGCTTTAAGATTCTTCGTCTTTCCATAGCCTATAAGCTGTATAGCTGATTTCTCTGCATTTCCAGTGGTATAAGGAAGTGAAGCATATAGTTCTACAACATCCTTACTCTCTCCAGAATAATTGTCGCTTCCCAAATTGGTAACTTTGACTTTTGCCTCGACCACATGTTTATCTCTATCCCACTGTATGCTTTCAATTTTTTCTTCAAACTTAGCATATGAGATTCCATATCCGAAAGGATATGAAATTTCATCCGCATAGTTCCAAGCACCATTAGAAGCATAAGATCCAATTGTATTCTTTGCATTATTCTTTCCTTGAACTTGATCAAAGTATCTAGTCTCATAATACTTATATCCGATATAAATATCTTCTGCATAGACTAAATATTTATTTTGACCTGGATCAGTAACATTTGAATAATTGAAGGATCCAAAGTTTCTCATAGCCGGTGAAGACAATGAGTTTGTAGCATATGTATCAACAGTTCTACCGCTTGGATCATATTCACCTTTCAATACTTTAGCTACACCTTCAAATCCAGTATATCCTGGATAGCCTATCCAAAGACATGCATCAACTCCTAGTGACTCCAATTCACCAACTTCCATCGTGGTAGCTGTATTCAAAAGAACGACAATCTTTTTGAATCCACTGGCTTTAGCCAATTCGATGGTTTCTCTTTCTTCTTGATGAAGTGAAAGCATCCTAACACCTTGATTGTCGATAGGATCTCCGTTTTCATCTGCTCCATTGTCTTGGTTTGAATCGCCTTTACTAGCAAAATCTAGCTGTTCTCCTGAAAATCTACCCAGAGTGATCAAAGCCACATCGTTATATTGACTGAAAGAAGACTTCATTCCATCATCGTAGAAGTCCTTTCCGACTTCCCCGATGAATCCACGACTTCTTTTCACAGTCGAGTTCTTCAATGCATTATAGACATTATCATTTATAGAATATCCTTCGTTCTTCAAGGCTTGATATAATGAAACAGCTCCGCCTTCTTCAGTTGTGATAGAGCCTCCAGATGAACCCTTGAATATATTGTCTGCACTAGTTTTACCTAAGAGTGTCATCTTAGAACCAGCTGCAATTGGCAATGCATTATTGTTGTTGAATAAAAGAACAGATCCCTCAGCTTGAGTTTGAATTTCATTCAATCTCTCTGCTTTTCTCATTTCTTCAATTGAAGAATAATCAGAACTTTGGGTATTAGGTTTTGATATTCCAAGGAAAATATCTACTTGTCCTGAATTTTCAAATGCGAGAATTCCTGCATAAGAACAAAGTGCAGTCAAAAGAGCAAATGTTCCAGTAAGTCCCCTAAACAACTTGCTTTTTTTCATTTTATATCTCCTTATTTATTAATAAAGTTGAGCAGTGTAATCAACAAAATCAAAATTAGCTGTTCCTTCAGTCACGGAAATACTTGTGGCTTTTGTATTAAAGGAATTCAAATATTCGCTACCACTAGCATATTGTTTAACTTCTTGAGTTGTATTATCCGTGAATTGAGTATGAGTCTTAGCTGCATCGTCCCAGTTATCTGAATCAACATAATATTTACCATCATAATTCATTGTAACTCTACTAGGAGCAGAAAGGCTTATATCAGACATTGAATCATCCAATTCATTGGCTGTTTTGGTATATGTTCCATAGAAGGAAAGAACATAATTTGCTCTTTCATTTCCTTGAACACCATTTCCTTCCTCAGGAAGAACTAATCCAGAATAAGAAGTCGAGTAAATGGAGAAGCAATAATGAGTCGAGTCTAAGAGATCCAACACTTGTTGATTCATAGTTGTCACATAATAATTATAGGTAGGTCTCACATTCATATAGCCTAAGGATGCGTTGCTCATGTAACTACCTGTAATTGAGTATCCTACAGCTGAGGTTGAAATACTTGTTCCTTCATCTAAGGCTTCAGTTTGGAAGAAATCAAAGCTAGCTGCTGTTTTCGAAACTGAAACATCAACAGGCTTAAAGGCAAGAGCTTTCATGAAATCTTCTTTGGTCTCATAGGTGACTTTATTAAAATAGGCACCTGTTCCAGTAACAGGATGAAAGTTCTCTGAATCGACATAAAAGTTAGAATTGAAATTTCTTACTATTCTTGTAGGAGTAGCTAAAGATACATCCAGTGTATCTTCATCTAACTCATTAGTTTTTTGAGTACAGGTTCCATAATAACGAGTTACAGAGCTTTCACGAGCAGAACCAGTGGCATCGTTTCCTACATCAGGTAAAACCACTCCTGAAAAACATGATGAATCCAAAGTCAAACAATAAGTGTTGTCTGAATAAAGTTGAATGGTTTCAAATGAAAAAGTGGTCACATAGTAATTGTTTGCTGGTCTCATATTTTGATACTGAAGAACAGCAGGTGAAATATAAGCACCAGTCAAAGTAACACCGACAGGATCGTCTTTCTTTCCAGTGTTTTGAGAATTACCTACATTGGAATTTGCTGAATTTCCACTAGTAGGCTTTGATTCATTGCAAGACATAAGTCCCAATAAAGAAGAAGACAAAAGAATAATTTTTAATAATTGTTGTTTCATATTACCCTCCTAGGTAATCGCTTTCAACAATAATTTCTTTCACTTCTGCTATCAATTGAATTAGGACAAACTGTTTATTTTTTATACTGAATTGTATACTCTTATGATAGTAATGGATTTAAATTATGAGTAAAACAATAGAACAAATAGTATTCGGTAAATCTAAATTCAATAATGAAAAACTACTCAATTATGGATTTAAACAATATGATGATTCTTTTAAATTCGAAAAGAATTTATCGATTGATAATATGATGCTCGTCCTCGAGATTCAATCAAACAATGTCATCAATTCCAAAGTTATAGATTTAGATGTCAATGAAGAGTATTTAAACTATAAATTCAGCAATAAACTTGGTGAATACGCCTATAAAATAAAAGAAGAAGTAATAAATATATTAGAAGATATTAAAGAGAATTGCTCTATTGAAACTAATTATAGATTCGATCAATCCAATCGAATCGATTCATATATTTGTAAAGCATACAAAGTAAAGCCAGAATTTCCATTTAAATCAAATCCTAGTTCCGGTGTATATAGGCACTTAGAAAATAGAAAATGGTTTGGTCTTATCATGAACATAGACAAAAGAAAATTAGGTTTGAAATCTTCGGATGAAATAGAAATTATCAATTTGAAAATCACTCCTCAAATCATAGAAGAAAAATTAAAATCGATCGGATATTTCAAAGCATATCATATGAATAAGAAATCATGGATTTCAGTATCTTTAGATGATTCTTTATCGGATGAAGAAATAATAAAATTGATTGATTTGTCATTTAGATTGACAAAAGACTAGTAAATATTGTGTTTATTACCTATTAAGTTGTTTTTTATTACTTATTGCCAACTAAATAATTGCAAAGATAAGTTTTACAATACATACTATAAGAAATTTCGACAGATAGATTTATAATAAAGTGTTAGAAAGGTGATAGTTATGTTCAAAAGAAATAAAAAGAAATATCTCATCGCATTTGATATGGATGGGACTTTATTAAAAAGCGACAATACTGTAGGAAAGAAATCTAGAAGGATTATAAAGAAATTAGTAAAAATGGATAACTACGTCACAGTTGCTAGCGGAAGACCTGTTAGAGTAATCTTATCCTATTATGAAGACTTAGGTTTGAATGGACCTATAGTCTCATATAACGGATCTTTGGTGTCTGATCCATCAGATAGTTCTTTTGTGCCATCTAAAAGATTATTTCCTAAAGAAATCATTATCGATTTTCTTAACAAAGTCGGATACGATAAAATCGACAATGTCCTCATAGAAACTGAAAAAGCATTAATATCAAAGAAAAAAGATCAGACTTTGCAAAATTTTTATCACAAAGAAGGAATGGAAGAAAGAATTGGAGATGTCAGAACACTGATCGATGACGATTGTTTTATTTGTGTATTATCGATGGCAGATCACAAATTTGATGAAAGATTAGTAAACGCTGCTTTCTACTATCCTAATATGGGACTTAGATTTTGGGGTGGAGTTGAAAGCAATTTTTCCGAACTATATTGGTTAGATGTATCAAAGACATATGGATTGGAACAAGCAAGACAAAAACTGGGTTTATCAAAAGATCAAATAATAGTAGTAGGCGATGCTGATAACGATGTAGAAATGCTCACTGAATACCCCCATTCTATAGCAATGATAAATGGTGAAAACCAAGTAAAGAAAAGAGCGTCGACTGTCTCTAAATACGATAATAACCACGATGGTGCTGCAATAGCAGTCTATGAAATGATAAAGAAATTAAGAAAAGAAAATTGAAGAATATAATGTCGACTAACCTATCTCAATGATAAAGAAATAGATACCTGCACTATAAAAGTAACATCACAATAAGATTTAAAGAAATTGTTTAAATAAAAAAAGCAAAAAAGTGAGGCCTTTTGCCTCACTTTTTCTATGCATTTAAAGCAGGTAAATAATAGCAATAATAACTAATGATATAACCTATAAAAAATAAAATAGAAATCAAGATATAAGCAGAGAAATTCCACTTTCCTTTCTTCCTAATTATTATTCTTTTTTCATTAAAAAAACTATAAAACAAAAAAGCTATCAGTCTTGGACTGATAGCAATTTTAATTCTTTTTGAAATTAGTCGAGCTTGAGATGGCTTCTGAAATCATCGATGATCTTATGAGCCAATTCTTGTCCTAATTTTTCATTTGGAGTTACTGTTTCAACATAAATCTTGCATTTAGGTTCAGTTCCAGAAGGACGGCAAGCAAGCCATCCATCCTTGAAGAAATACTTCAAACAGTCGCAAGAAGGAATCTCAGTGATAGGTGTAACTTCACCAGTTACTAAGTCGAAATGCTTTCTCTCGAGATAGTCATCACATGCGATGACCTTGTCTCCTCCGATTACCTTCAAAGGATTGACACGAAGCTCATGGAGTTGCTCGGTCATCTTCTGACGTCCAACCAATCCATTGACATAGATGTTATCGACGACATTTTCATAATGACCGAATTCCTTCTCAAGTTGTGCAAAATATTGATCGACAGTCATCCCATTACGATAGCACCACTCGACCATATCAGCAATTGCAATATTGGATTGGAGACAATCCTTATCACGTACGAAGGGTTGGGTGATATAACCATAAGATTCCTCATATCCAAATTCAAATGGTTCATCAGGAGTATGCTCAATCATGTATCCGGTGAACTTGAATCCAGTAGGAACCCACTTGACCTTAAGGTTGAACTTCTTTGAAGCTACATCAGCACCGAAATTAGATGTGACGAATGAAGAAACGATATAACCATTGTCATGAAGTGTACCGAGTTTCTTACGCATAGTCATCAAATAATTGATGAGAAGTCCGCCAGTTCTATTTCCGGTATAAAGGTGGAATTCATTATCACTTCCGATAAAGCCGAATCCGACACGGTCAGCATCAGGATCGTTGCAAAGTGCGATGACATAAGAAGGATCCTTGGCATGTAATTCCTTCAAAAGTTTTTCAGCCTTCACAAAGGATTCAGGGAATTCAGGGTTAGGGAAGTGAACACCATCAAAATTTCCATCCCAACGATCTTGACCAGGAACAGAAGTGACAGTATATCCGAGCTTTCTCAAAGCCCAAGGACCCAAGAAGACGTTACATCCACATTGAGGAGTGTAAACAATCTTGATATGTCTTTCACCAGGAAGTGAAGAAGTGCTAGCTTCACGAGCGATAAACTTCTCATCGAAGTTCTCTCCGAGAACAGTATTGACTCCAGAAACTGTACCTTCTTCAGGCTTGACTTCAACATCGAGGAAATCAGGAAGAGAGGCAATCTCCTTCATCAACATATCGATGTTCTCATAAACCATCTGGCATCCAGTTTCATCATAGACCTTGTATCCGTTATAAACACAAGGGTTATGTGAAGCAGTCACCATAACACCAGCACAGCAATGCATCTCACGAGTTGTATAAGAAAGCTCGGGAGTAGGGTGTGGACAAGCAAAAGTGAATGTGTTGATTCCATATGCATTGAGAATCTCACATACTTCCTTTGCAAATTCTTGAGAATGATGACGGGAATCAAATGATACAGCTACGCCACGCTTCTTTCCTTCTTCTCCATAGTGGTGGATGACGAAGTTTGCCATTCCAACAGTAGCCTTTTGAACAACCAAAGGATTCATTCTATTGGTTCCAGGACCCATTTCTCCACGAAGACCGGCAGTTCCAAAAGCGATATCGCCACCAAACATATCACGTAACTTGTCGTCGCTAGAATTACGAATGATTTCCTTGTCAGCATCACTGACTTTAGGACTATCCAACCACATCTGAGCACGCGCTTTAAAATCCATTGTTTATTTCCTCTTCCTACCCTTTTTTTCATATCAAAACAAGGGTTAATAACCATTCCTTATTATAATCTTTTAAATATACTTTTTTCAATAAAATTTAAAGTTTAGACATCGTATACTTTATTGATTCTTCAAAGTCGGAATTTCATTTATATATTCTCATTCAATCCCCCAATGAAAGTTATCAGACATCATGTCTTCCGCTTCATACGAGGAAGTATTTCCATTAAAGAAAACAAAGGGATCTTCACTCCACGTCTATGTCTTTACATCAGGCTCCAAAAATTTAATAGCATTATCGTCCACATCGATAAAAGTCTCGGCTTCTATACAAGTGATATCTTTAGATAAAACCAATGCCTTAGGACCATATCATAAAGATATAAAAGTTCAGGGCGAATGATATAAGTTCTATCAATTATAGTTTAAAAAGCGTCAACAAAAATATCAAAACATAAGTCCATTATCTAATTGTATTGATAACTAATTTGTTAGTATCAATCATTTCATTATCTTTTCTAATTGAAAATACTTCTTATGATCATCATCGATCAGGCTTTTCAATCTCATCAACCCATCGCTGAAATTAGAAACCTTAGCGTATGAATTAATATAAGGCATCGTCAAAAAATCATATGAAGTCATAATTCTTTCATCTCCACCATTGATGGTGAAGAATTCCTTCAGTGTTTTATATTCTTTTCCTTCGAAAAAGAACGATTTCTTTTTCGATAATAAATACCCTAAATCAAACCAACTCTCAATAGGATGAGAATTATATTCATCAGTTATTCTCTTTATCGAGCTATAAAAAGTCGATCTATTTTTATCCAGTCCTCTAATTTCTAAGAATCTGAGAAGCAATCCTTTAGATAGTAAAGATTGTAATTCGACAATGGGTCTAGGTGCATTGTTCAATATCATCATTCCTAATTCATTCGAGTCATTCAATCTAATACCGCCCAATGCTAAATGATGTCCAGGATTTAGTAGGAATGATATTTCAAAAAGAGCAATTTCTTTATCTTTGTTGTCTAAAAAAATACTGACTGCCTTTTTGCCTTTCTCAACATCCATCTCATATAGCCAGTTAGTAAATGATGAATCGTTGAATTGATCGATGAACAAATCAGGGTAAAGACACATTTCATCACCGACTTGTTCTAAAGATGAATAAGACAATCTATCGTTGATTCTAAATGTTCTCTTGATCATATGGCAATTCCTCTTTGCATGTCGATGATGACTACTATAAAGCTAAACACTACCAAGAAGAAAAAGACCCAACTTATCGAGGAGAACAAAGTATCCAATATTCGATGGTTCTTTTGTCTAGTAATCTTCAGCATGCTTTTAATCTTGGCCGATTCTTCAAACACAAATCTATTAATTGAATCTTTATCTAATATCATCTTGTCTTTAATATGTTCGACAAGATAAGACATCAAATCTCCTGCCAACTTGTCTATTTTATTCAAAAGTTGAACAGATTTGTTTTTTGAGAAATTCAAGACATAATCAAACCCACTATCTCTTCTAGACTTTATGGAGAAGATAGTAGCGAACAAAATATCGTATATCAATGTTCCGACAATAGGAATAAAAAGTGCGTAAGTCGATAAATAAGACCAATCTGGAGAAATCAAAAACTCTCGCATCAATCCATTAGAAAAAAGATAAAGAGAGAAGAAATTGCTGAATAACAACAATAAGACTGATAGGAAGGACTCAATAAATCTCAATCCACCAGCTCTTCTATCTCTACTCTTAACTTCATCGACTACATTGGTCATTCTAAAGACTTGATCTTTGTGCCACCCATCGATTCTTTTGGAAACAATTTCAATTTTATCTTCATCAGAAATATCATTATTTACTATTAGTTCATCTATAGTCAAAATCTCGCCTTTATAGTCGATCAAGAGTTGTCCTATGGATAAAGGGCAATCCTTGGGTTGCTCTTTTTCAAAAGGGTTGACCCACCAATTGACAAAAGAATGTATAGCATACTCAAATACATGTGTCTCTAAAGAGGCGTAATCCATCATATTGGTAACTGCAAAATCCAAATCACGAAGTGAAGCATATTCATACATCAGTGAAGGAAGATAAGTCAAAGAAGCTTGTTGCAATTTGATCATGGATTCTATGTAGACAGGCGAGTTCTTCAACGAAACTGAAAGTTGTTGAACAACCTTATAGCAATTGATTCCCGAAGCTTCCATCAATAATCTATTTCTATCAAGAGTATTCATAAAGGCATCACCTCACTATAAGGAACAAAGTAATTAAATATCGGTTCAAAAAATCCATAGTCTATAGTTAAAGCTGGTCTCATTCCACTTATAAAATAAAATACAGTTGTGACTGACATGCACATAAACAATATGGAATAGGTTAGATGGATAAACTTATGAACTATTCCTCTATTGAAAGGATTGGATAAATGCACAAAGTGCAGGGATGATATTCTAAATGTCAATAGCAAGACTAGAAAAATCACCATTATCAAAAATGTTCCCGAAGTCAAATATAACGCCTCTAAGTTCTTTGGAGAGTAACCGAAAATAGGTTTAAGAAATTCATAGAATCCTTTCCCGATTGCATTTAGAACTTTATAATCAAAATAAAACTTGTCGAATAGAAAGAAAAAGAATAAACAAATATAAGGAGGAAAGAAAGACCAAAACAAAACTTTTATCTTGTTGTAGGAAACAAAAAAGGAAATAGCTATACAGCATACCAATGGAATTGTTATAAGCCATGATAGGACCATGATAACCGTCTCCTTTTATGTTTCTTATTTTACCTAATAATTAACTCAAATCAGAAAGTATTTTGCGAAGGTGATCGGGAAGAGGCGCTTCAAATGTCATACCAGAAAGATATGATAGAACACCATCGATCTTCAAAAAACTGAATGTAGCTGCGTGAAGGAATTGAGACTTCAATCCATAGAGGTCTTCAAATTCTTTATTTATTTCAAAGTTTCCGTACTTTCCATCACCTACAACCGGATGACCAATCAAAGAGAAATGGGCACGAATCTGATGTGTTCTACCAGTCAACAATTCGACATTCACCAATGCAGTATTGGAGAATTGCTTAACTCTTTTATATTCAGTTATCGCTGTCTTAGCACCTTCTTTCAATGTGCCAGCCCTGACCATTCCTTTATCAGCATCTTTGAGCAAAGGAATATTGATAGTTCCTGAGCCATTCAACTTTCCATAAACCAAGGCTGTATATGATTTCTTTATTTGAGTTCTATCTCTGAACAAAGCCAATAATTCCTGCATTGCAGGAAGATTCTTGGCACAGATGACAATACCAGTAGTATTTCTATCCAATCTATGACAAGGTCCAGGAACAAAGCCATAAGAATTGTTCGGGTTGAATTCACCTTTTTGTATAAGGTATGAGGTCAGCATATTAGCTAAAGTGAATTTGCTATCCTTTCCATCAGAATGAATGAGCAATCCTCTCGGTTTATTTACAACCACTATATTCTTATCTTCATAGATGATATCCAAAGGAGTAGAAATCGGTTTTTCTACATAATCCTTCTTAAATTTTTCTAAAAGATCTGGTTTTAAATATATAAATAAGGTATCGCCATCTTGCAAAATATATTTAATATCTACCTTTTTTCCATTAACTTTGACATCTTTTTGCCTAAAAAGCTTATAAATGAAGGATAAAGGAGCTTCTTTTATCCATCTTTTGATAAATTTGTCGACTCTTTGGTTGGCCTGTTCGGCGGTAATTTTAATTTCCATGCAAATTTCTCTTTTCAAATCAAATCTTTTCTATTATAATACTACACGCGCTGGAGAGATACCCAAGTGGTTGAAGGGGTGGGCTTGGAAAGCTCATAGTGGCAGAAATGCCAGCAAGAGTTCAAATCTCTTTCTCTCCGCCAGTTGAAATGCTATTTGAACTCTTACTATTAGGTAAGAAGTTCGGATTTAAGACTAGCCTTGCCAAAATCAAGAGTAGTCGATAGAAATAGAGGGTATGAAAACTCCAGATTTGAGGGGTAATACCCTCTTTTTTAATGCAAAAAACAGGTTGGAGTCGAACAAAATACGTCAAAAACTAACAGCCTTGAAAAAAGGATATGCCTCGGCTAGCCTTATCATGAGAAAATTTTAGCATTCGGAAAAACATATCAAGCTTTTTATCTTCTAAAAGAAGAAAAAACATTAGTTTGATCCAAATTTATGAAAAGAAAGGATTAAGTACATCCAAATGCAAAAGGAGAAGAGGGAAAAACTTAATAGTTTATGCCAACAGCTTTTAAAATTTCTTGATTTAGATCGGTTGACATAAAGAAGTAAAGCTACTATATTCTATTTTTGTAAAGATTAATGAGGGAGCAAAAATATGGGATCAATAGATGAATATAATTCTGCTAACATAGTACAAGAAAATAGATTTAAGATTTTGCACAATAAGAATGCTGATGAAAAGGTTAGAAAATATGTGGCTCGTTCTTTTGTGAAATATGTTTTGACATTGTGCTAAATAATTAAATATGAAAAAGAAAATAAGTTTATCAATTTTATTAAGTTGTCTTATTTTAAATTCTTTATATGGATGTTCATCTGAAGATGATTATTTCAAGCAAAAAATAACTCCCTATTTGAGCTTTGAAGCTTTTATCAATTATTTAGATGAATCGAAAGAAGATGATGAAAGAGATGTTGGGGTTATTGAATATGAGGATAGAGGGGAACAGGGGAAAGGTTTTAATATTAATACTGACCAAGTAACACCTCTATTAAAGAAAATAAAATTTAGTATCGATAAAACTGTAAAAGAAGAATATGTACCTGATAATTTTTTTTGGATTTTAGAAATCAAATCAAAAATTCAAATAAAAGGGTATTCCTATGAAGATAGAGAATACGACTATATTTTAGAATTTAACAAAGATTTTCATGTAAGAGTTATTGTAGAACATTGGGAAAGATGGTCATATAACGATTTTTTTCAAATGATTATTATACCGATTTGGATAGTCTGAATTTACTAAATGATTTTTACAAAAAGGGTGTGGCAAATGATGATTAAATATTCGATATTAAATAAAAATATCTATATTAATCCAGTCAATTTTACTTATTCCTTTAACGAAGAAGATTTACAAGGAATTGCCCCTGCATTAAGCACCAGTTTACCGGAAGATAAAATTCTGAGAATCTTTAAGCCAAAGTGTTATTCGTTTGGAATCGATATCTCGGATAAGTGTAATCTTCGTTGTTCTTATTGCTTCAATAAAAATATGACTGGAAGAATCATTCCTTTCGAAAAAGCAAAAGATTTTCTAGATAAGATGTTCTCGACTTTTCCAAATGGGGAAAAATACTTTGTTGATCTTTCTGGAAAAGGCGAGCCTCTCATGAATTTACCTGTGATTTTAAAAATTGCAGAGTATTGCCAAGATAAGAGTGATGAATTAAATGTTGAGGTATTACCTACTTTTGTATGCAATGGGACTTTGCTTTCTCCTATCGTGGCTGAAATATTACAAAAGAACGGAATTCTTTTTGGCGTAAGCCTGGATGGCGATAAAAAAACACATGATCTTTATAGAAAGGACAAGAATGGTGAGGGCACTTATAGTGAGATTATTCACAATGTCTTACAAATTAAAAATCGAGAGTATATCGGGTGCACTGGAACATTGACTAATCGGGTGTTTGATCTCAAAAGCTCTGTTGTTTCTTTATCAAAGATTTTTAAAACGATTTGCTTTAAACCAGTTAGAGGAAAAGAATATGGATTTACTGAAGAGTCAGAGAAAGCTTGGAAGGAAAAATACGATGATCGTCTTCTTCAACTTCCTGAACGAGAAGGCGAAGGTCACCTTCAACGACCTGTGTTCAAATGTAATCTCCGTTAGTCCGCCATTAAGATTATAATAGAACATCCATGAATTTGGATGTTCTTTTTTCTTATAACCTATTAAATAATTCCTAATTGTAAATTTGAAATCCATATTCAAAAAAATGAATAAAAAAAGCCGAGCACTGAAGCTTGGCTTTTCCTTTTATTCCAGTTCAAACGCACCAGTATATAACTGATAGTAAGTTCCTTTCATGTCAATCAATTGATCGTGGGTTCCTCTTTCGATAATCTTTCCGTGATCCAATACCATAATGACATCTGAATTTTGAATTGTGGAGAGACGATGAGCTATGACGAATACGGTTCTACCATTCATCAAGTTATCCATACCTTTTGTAACTATGGCTTCTGTTCTAGTATCGATAGAGGAGGTAGCTTCATCCAAGATCAAGACAGGTGCATCATTTACTGCAGCACGAGCAATGGATAGAAGTTGACGTTGACCTTGAGACAAGTTTCCACCATCATTGGTGAGCATTGTCTGATATCCGTTAGGAAGACGTGTGATGAATGAATCGGCATTAGCTAACTTTGCAGCAGCAATACATTCTTCATCAGTAGCATCCAATCTTCCGTAACGGATGTTATCCATGATAGTTCCAGTAAACAAATTAGTATCCTGCAAGACCATTCCAAGAGATCCTCTCAATGAAGATTTCTTAATCTTATTTATATTGATTCCGTCATATCTAATCTTTCCATCAGCTATGTCATAGAATCTATTCAACAAATTGGTAATGGTTGTTTTTCCAGCTCCTGTGCTACCGACAAAGGCCACTTTTTGACCGGGCTTTGCATATAAAGTAATATCGTGAAGAACAACCTTATTTGGATTATAAGCAAAGTCCACATCGAACATTCTTATATCGCCTTCGAGCAAAGTATAAGTAATAGTACCATCAGCAGTATGAGGATGTTTCCAAGCCCAGATTGTCTGATTTTGTCTTGTAGCTTCGACGATGTTTCCTTGCTCATCGTATTTAGCACGAACCAAAGTGACATATCCATCATCTACTTCAGAAGTTTCATCCATCAATTGACATACTCTTTCACAGCCACCATATGCCAATCCGACAGAGTTTACCTGGTTAGCCATTTGAGAAGCATTGTTGGTCATCTGTTTGACCATAGGTAGGAACGAAACGACTATTCCTACTGTGATTTCAGCATAACTTCCAGACAAAGTAGGATTCTTAACGTGTCCGATATAAAGCAATGTTCCAACAATAGCGATAACCACATACAAGATATTACCGATATTTCCAAGAATTGGCATCATAGTGTTTGCATATGAGTTTGCCTTGGTGGAAACATCTTGCAAGTTTCTAACAATAACATCGAAATCCGCTTCGCCTTGTTCCTCATGGTTGAACGATTTGATCACCTTCAAGCCGCTCATCATCTCTTCGACATATCCTTCTTCTTTTCCTAAAACTCTTTGTTGAGCAACGAAATTCTTCGATGATTTTCCACCTACTTTATAAGTCACAAAGAACATCCAAACCACAAAGAGCATAACAATAAGAGTTAAATATATAGAAGAGAACAACATGACGAACAAAACACAGACAAACAGTATTCCAGAAATCATTATTTCTGGAATAGATTGAATCAAGAATTGTCTTATCGTATCGATATCGTTGAGATATACAGACATGATGTCTCCCTTATCGTGACGATCGAAGTAAGAAATAGGAAGACTTTCCATATGGATGAAAACTTTCTTACGAAGCTCATCCATATACTTTTGACCATATGTAGCATTAATAAGTGAATAAGAGAACGATCCTATTACCGATATAACATAACATGTCACTAGAATCATTAGCCACGGGAAAATCTTGCTCCAAAGTTCATCTGGTGAAACAGATAAAACATAGTGACCTGTCAGCTCATTAAATACTGCATATTGACCATATATGTTGGTGACTTGTTGTATGACAACAGGTGCAACAATATTTCCGACAGCGACAAAGAAAATACAAATCAAAGCGATTGAGAATGCCCATTTGTGGTTTCTAGCATAATCCAAGACACATCTCATCATAGGATTCTTACCTTTTTTAATAGGTTTGTCCTTGATATCGATGTTTTCTTTATTCATTGAGATTTCTTCAGACATTTTGAGCACCTCCCACGCGATTTTGAATATCGTTAATTTCTTTGTAGATAGAGCAATTTTGAACTAGGTAATCATGAGTTCCCTTGTCTACAATCTTTCCGTCATCCATGACTAAAATCATATCTGCATCTTTGACTGATGAAACACGTTGAGCGATGATGATCTTAGTAGTATCGGTCAAAGTATCTTTAAGACCCTGGCGAATCAAAGCATCAGTCTTTGTATCGACAGCCGAAGTGGAATCGTCGAGAATCAAAATCTTAGGCTTCTTTATGATCGCTCTGGCGAGACACAATCTTTGCTTTTGTCCACCTGAGACATTTGTTCCACCTTGGAGAATTTCAGAATCATATTTATCGGGGAATGATTCGACAAACGATGAAGCCTGAGCTATATCACAAGCCTTTTTTATTTCATCATCTGAAGCATCTTTATTACCCCAAAGCAAATTAGACTTTATTGTTCCACTAAATAGAACATTTTTTTGTAAGACCATACCCACAGCATTTCTCAATGTTGTGATGTCGTAGTCTCTGACATCTACACCCCCGACTTTAACATCGCCTTGTGATACATCATAGAATCTTGATATGAGATTTACCAAAGTCGATTTAGATGATCCAGTCGATCCTATAATTCCGACGGTTTGACCGCTCTTGATATGTAAATCGATGTCCTTAAGTGCGAACTTCTCAGCTTCAGGTTTATACTTGAAAGAGACATTATCGAAGTCTATACTTCCATCCTCCACTTTCATTACAGGATTGGTAGGATTGGAAATTGTAGGCTTTTCAACTAACACTTCATATACACGACGCATAGAAGCAGTGCTCATTGAAATCATCATAAACACTGAGGAAAGCATCATCAAAGAAGACAAAATCATTGCACCATATGTAATCAATGATGTTATTTGTCCGATAGTGATAGCTGTTGTAGCACTCTCTCTAACCAGCAATGTATATCCACCAAACAAGACTAAGCTCATAGAAATATACATAGCACAGTACATAGAAGGATTGGTCATTCCAATCAATCTCTCTGCTACTATTAAACCATTCCTAATATCTTCACTTGCTTTAGAGAATTTCTTCTTTTCATAATCTTCACGAACATAAGTTTTCACAACTCTTATACCACGAACATTTTCTTCGACCGACTCATTCAATCTATCGAGCTTTTTGAAAACTTTATTGAATACAGGAATGACATTGCCGATCAACAACATTAATACAACTGCAAGAACAGGAATAGTAATGGCAAATATCCAAGCCAACTCAGGAGATTGTATGATTGCCATCACTAACGAGAATATGAACATCAATGGAGCTCTCAAAGCGATACGTATCATCAACATATAGGATAGTTGTATGTAGGTGATATCTGTCGTTTGTCTAGTTACGAGACTAGATGTCGAGAACTTATCAATATTGGCAAAGGAAAACTTTGATACTGCCGAGAACAAATCCTTACGAAGATTTGTAGCAAATCCAACAGCAGCCTTTGCTGAGACCTTGGCAGCCGTATAACCACAGCCAAATGAACAAAATGCCAAGGCTATCAATCCCAAGGAATAATAACCGACTGTCGCCATTGCTTCGCCTTCAGTCATCGTCTGGTTGAGAATATACCCTTCGCTCTTCTCCATGAATGTCAACAACATAGACATAACAAAAGGAATAACACACTCAAATACAGTTTCAAATGTAATGAACAATGCTGCTAATATTGAATCTTTCTTATACTCTCTAACGGAGCGAAGAAATACTTTGAGCATCTGTCTATAGCCGACTTTTTTCTCTTTTGGTTCTTTCTTCTTTTTCATACTTACCTCCTCAAAAAAGTGGCCACCTTCACAAACAAGAAATCTTATTTATGGAGGTGGCCACTCAACCATTTTTCTAGGTCTAGTTTACATTTAATCCCTTTTTAATTATAAGAAAAAAATAATTTTTTTCTAATCATTTCTTGTGAATGCGTTTACACTTTCCAATCTTGTAAAGCACATCTTGAGGAAGCCTTAATTCAATTAACGATTTAAAAATAAGGGTTGAAAATAAGCATTGGGATTTATTTTTATAGAATAACAATTTTTCTTTTGAACTAGTAAGCTCTAACATATATAATTAAGAGTAATTGGTTGGAGGTTTTAAATATGGCTGAAATTATTGGAATTGACTTAGGCACATCATCTACTAGAATCTATGTTAAAAGCAAAAAGGCTGTCATCTTCGATGAACCAACTTGTCTATCCATAGATATTAAAACAGATCAAATCGTTAACATCGGTTATTTAGCATTCAAATCTTTAGGTAGAACTCCATATGGAATAGAGGTAGAGTTTCCAATGAAAGAAGGAGTCGTTGCCGATATTCAATCCGCATACCAGCTCATCGATCAAGTCTTTCAAAATCGTGGAAAAAAGAGAATGTTGAGAGGTGCAAGTTTCTATGTATCAACACCAAACCAAATGACAAATGTCGAAAAGAATGCATTGATAGATGTCTTCAAAAAGATCGGGGCTAGAGAAATAATATTGCAGCCTTGTGGGAAACTAGCAGCCTTGGGGGCCGGATATGATGTAAATTCACCTACAGGAACAATAATACTTGATATTGGAGGCGGAATTTCTGATTGTGGTGCAGTCTCCATGGGAGATATCGTAGTAGCTCATTCAACCAAAGTCGGTGGAAAAGAATTCGACCATGTCATAGAGAGATACATTAAGAACAAGAAGAATTTAGATATCGGTCCTAGGGCTAGTGAACAAGTAAAAGCTAGAATAGCAAGCGTAAATCCAAAAGCAGAGAACCAATTCTATGAAGTATCAGGAAGAAACATATCTACAGGATTACCATCAACAGCAATCATCTCTACAGCCGAACTATATCCTCTATTGAGACAACTCATCGATCAAATAGAAGATAACGTCAAGGAAGTTATCCAAGACATTCCTTCAGAGATGGTAGGCGATATCGTAAAATCCGGAATTATTCTCACTGGAGGAGGAAGCCAAATAGCAGGAATGAAAGAAACACTTCAATCCGATTTAAAAATTCCTGTAAATCAAATCAAAGATCCGTCCAATGCCGTCATATTGGGATTGGCAAAAATGATAGAACAAGAATAATACAATGACCAAGATAGGAATAGTAGAAAACGACGAAAAAGATATGGCTCTTTTAAAGAATGCCATAGAAGAGTATTACAGCAAAAATGGTGACAGAGATTTTAATTTGGTTTGTTTTCCAAGTGCTTTGTCATTCCTCAACGATACAGACAAGTTTGACGTGGCCTTTTTAGATATCATGATGCCACATATGGATGGGATGGAATTGGCCAAGAAAATAAGAGCAACAAATAACAAAATGATAATTGTTTTTACGACTAATCTCATCAACTTTGCTATCAAAGGTTATGAAGTCGAGGCTTTGGATTATCTAGTGAAGCCTATAAATAAGAATCATTTATTCAAGACATTGGATAAGATTTCATATATCATGAAAACTAGAGAAGATAAATTCGTAACACTCAAAAACAAAACAGCGATAAAAGTTGTTCCTGCTAACAGTATCACATATATCGAAATACATTCCCACCTTATCTCATACCATTTCATGGATGGAACTACTTTCGATGTTTGGGGTACTTTAAAAGAAGAGATGAGCAAACTACCCGAAAATGAATATGTCAGGATTAATTCATCAGAGATTTTGAATATGCAATTAATAAAATCGTTAAATAACAATGAAGTGTCCATAAACGGGGTGGGTATTCTTTATATTTCTAGACTATTTAAAAAAGACGCAACTAAGAAAATCATGGAGTATTTCGGCTCTAAAATATGATACAGAATCTTGGGTTAGGAATCTTCGAAGAATTGAGATTCATAATAGAATTATCGCTTGGCTTATACCCTGTCTTTTTCATATATTTTCAAAAGAAAAAGAATTTCTGGTTCAAATTTATAATTCCATATATAGTGATATTAGGAACTAGTATTTCTTATTGCTTCTTTTTCCAATATATCATCAGTGTAAGCAATTGGGGATTAACAGTCTTTTTTTCATCTACATGGTACCTATTCTTAACATTCTTAATATTTATTCATAGCATCTATTGCTTTGAAATGAAAATCAACGATGGAATTTTATTTATCATAGGCGGATACGCAATCCAGCATTTAGATATGATCTTAGCTAATGAAATCGTAAGATTCATTTTGTATCCAGATGTTGTAAACCATCTTTTTATTTACTTTTTGATTTGTGTTGGCTTTACTGTTCTATTCTATACACCTTATTATCTGACCATATTTTTCTTCAACAAGAATAGAGCTTCAATTTTGGACGATAATATCAGCACAAGAATTCTGTTATTGGTTCTCATCTTAATGCTTTATGTATCAACATATTGCTTCCAAAATTTCTTTAGATCATATGGCTCATACGATATACAAGTCATCAGCGCAATTGGAGATTGTTTCACCTCTACAATGCTTATAGTCGCTATGTTCATGATAGAAAAAGCGTCTATAGATAAAAGAGAAAAGGAATTTATGAAGTTGATGTACCAAAAAGAGAAAGAAAGATACGATTCTTTCAAAGGAAACATCGACTACATGAATGTCATGCTTCACGACTTGAAATATGAGATAAAGAAATTAGCTGATGATGGTGCAATCTCTGTAAGTTCATACGACGAAATCAAAAAGAACATCAGCGCCTATGGTGCCAATATCGATACAGGAAATGAAGTTATGAATTTAATAATGAGCGATATTACATATAGATGTCAGTCTAACAATATCGCATTTTCGCCATTAGTAAATGGTAAAGCTTTAAATTTAATCGACAAAAATGATTTATATATAGGAATGTCAAATTTATTCGACAATGCAATTTCTTATGTGAAAGAGCTTCCGAAGGATAAAAGATACATAAACTTCATAGTGAAGAAGGTAAATAATTTTATAATAATAAAGGAAACCAATTATTTAATGAATCCAAATTTAATTGAATTCAACAAGGATGGAAGCATAAAATCAACCAAAAAAAGCGATAAACAGCATGGATATGGCACTAAATCCATTGTTTTATTTGCTAAGAAATATAAAGGTGATGCTTATTTTAAAGTCGAAAACAATGAATTCATAACAACCATAACCATTCCAAATTAACTACCACTTATGTAATTAACTAGACCAAAAACGCTTTTTTGCTGTAAACGCTTACCAGTTTTTTGTAACCTCTAATCGCTAAGCACAATGGAGGTAACAAAATGCTAAAAAGACGTGTAAAGTCGTTATTAGGATTAGCGATTCTCAGTGTGAGCATGGCATCTGCTCTGTCATCCTGTACGAGCGGTAACACCAGCAATCAAACTGAAGAAAAGGTAATTCAAACATTAAACGGATCTGGTTCGATCAATGATACGAATTATGATTTCGAATTAAGAATTTTGGAGGCTGACAACGAATTCTACATTAAAACCTTAAACACCGAATATGAAAATATTTGGGGTGAATGGACATTCACTGAAGGAAAAGGATATATCTTGACATTCGATGATGCCTATTGGACTGAAAAGAAAGTCAAGTATAACGAGGACTCAAAAGAATTCTTCTTCACCTATGAGGTCAACCTTGGAAGTGCAGTAGGAAAAACTAAAGTCAAATTCAGTGGATCTGCTGATAACTTCACTTACGATGGAGAAGGATGGGGATTTGAGCCATTCGAATTCTCTGCTTCTAATCTCGATGTCATGGGAATGACAACCATCGATATAACATTGACTTGTTATGAGGATTTGACATTCAAGACCCAAGCTTCTTGTCCTTTAATCGCCGTTCCAGAAAGAAACGGAACTTATTCATTCGATGAAGCAAATAAAGTATATACATTCAAATTCTCCGACGAAGAGAATCCAACAGAAACAACATATGCTGACGGAACTTATTCATTAACATTGAAATTAAATGTTGGAATGCCTATGCAATTCACCATCACATATACACCAGAAGCATAATAAATAGGAGAATAGTAAAATGAAAAGAAAAGGTAGAATTATATTAGCTTCTTGCTTAACAGGAATCGCTGCTGCTTTGGCTGTCGGAATCACCATCGGTAACTTCTATGCATTCAAATACGAACCTATCATCGCCTTAAACTTAGGTCAAGACACTTATAAGATTGTCAACAACGATTCAGATGAAAAAGTTGAAGATATCTATAAATCAGAATTTTCAAGCTCTAGAAAACTAGTCAGAGAAGAAAACAAATATGCTGAGACTATTCAATCCGAAGGTAGTGTCCTTCTAATGAATAAAAACTACGCACTTCCTGCTACAACTGCTAAGAACATAACTTTGTTTGGAACAACTTCAGTAGATTTCCTTTATGGTGGAAGTGGTGCTGGTAGTATTTCGACTTTAGGTACTCCAACTTTAAAGCAAGCTTTCGAAAATCTCGATTTCAAAGTAAACAGCACAGTCTGGGACTTGTATAGCAGTGGTGCAGGATCATCCTATAGAAGAGCAGCCAATTCAAATGTTTATAAAGTTGGTGAAGCTCCTGTTTCTATTTTCACCGATGATATCAAGAGTTCATTCAACGATTACAACGATTTAGCAATCGTCGTAATCGGTAGAACCGGAATGGAAAACAGCGATTTGGCCTTAACGACAGTCGAAGATAGCTCAAAACACTCTCTCCAACTTTCACAAAACGAAATTGACACAATCAAATTAGCTAAGAATTCGGGATTTAAAAAGGTTGTAGTTCTTCTCAATACATTGAATGCAATGGAATTGAATGAACTCGACGATTTAGGTGTCGATGCCTGTCTTTGGGTTGGAGCAGGTGGACAAAAGGGTATCAATGCAATTCCTAAGATGATAAAAGGAGACCTGGTTCCTTCTGGAAGATTGGTAGATACATATGCAGTCGATGCCTTATCAGCTCCTGCAATGAAAAACTTTGGAGATTATACCTTCACCAACGCAACTAGCCGTAACACTAGCAAGTATTTGAATTATTCCGAAGGAATATATGTCGGATACAAATATTATGAGACTAGATATGAAGACAAAGTCCTAAATCAAGGAAATGCTGGAGACTATGACTACAAAAAAGAGGTTCAATTCCCATTCGGATACGGATTGTCCTACACAAACTTCGAATACAGCAATTTCAATGTGAAAGAGAATGCTGATACATTTGACTTCAGAGTTACTGTAAAGAACACTGGTGGATTAGCCTCAAAAGATGTTGTAGAAATCTATATGCAAAGCCCATATACAGACTACGACAAAACTAATAACGTCGAAAAATCAGCTATTGAATTGGTCGGATTTGAAAAGACAGGTATAATCGAGCCTAATAAATCAGAAACATTGACAGTAAGTGTGAAGAAGAGCGAAATGGCAAGCTATGATTATAAAAAAGCTCAAACATACATTGTCGATAATGGAACTTATTACTTTGCTTTAGGTGATTCAGCTCATGATGCTTTGAACAACATCTTGGCTAAGAAAGGCAAGAACACCTCTGATGGAATGGATTATGATGGAAATCAATCATTTGTTTATACATATGAACAAAAAGATTTCGATAGCACAACATATGCAACATCATTGTCTGGAGGAGCAGTAAACAACAAATTATCATTTGCTGATTTAACTAACTACGACAAGGGTGTGAAATACTTGACTCGTTCAAATTGGGTGGATTCATTCCCCAAGACTTACGAAGTTGAAGATGGATCTAGAAAAGCTCAAGCCAGCAATGAATTGCTGAATGATTTGCAAGTGCCGACAATCACTGATAATGAATCTAATTACACCATGCCAGATTTCAATTTAATAAGTGGAAATGGTGAATTATCCTTGGTCAACTTGAACGGAAGATCTTATGATGATCCTTATTGGGAAGTCTTGTTAAATCAAATGAGCAAAGAAGATATGTATAACCTTGTTCGTGTTGGAGGTTACCAGACTGGTGCAGTCGCCTCAATAGGAAAACCTGGAACAATCGATAAGGATGGATCCGCAGGTATTTCTTCGACATTGGTCGGTGGAAAAGGTGCTTTCGGATATCCTGTCGAAAGTGTCGTCTCTTCAACTTGGAACAAAGCTATCGCAAAGAGAATGGGTGAGTTGGTCGGTGAAGATGGAATCTATACTAAGACCAGTGGATGGTACGCACCTAGTATGAACATCCATCGTAGTCAATTCTCTGGAAGAAACTTTGAGTATTTCTCTGAAGATGGCTATTTGAGTGGACAAATCGGTGCTGCCATGGTAGAAGGTGCTGAATCCAAAGGATTGTACTGCTACATCAAACACTTCGCCTTCAATGATCAAGAGACAAATAGAGGTGGAGTGGCTACATTCATGAATGAACAAGCTGCAAGAGAAATTTATTTGGAGCCTTTCAAGATTACTGTCGAAGAAGCTCATCCACACGGAGTTATGGCAGCTATGAACAGAATAGGAACCAGATGGGTCGGTCATTCTAAAGAATTGATGACTGATATTCTAAGAGGTGAATGGAACTTCGAAGGAATGGTCATCACTGATCAAGCTAGTTTCTACACAGACTATATCGGAGATGTAAGACCTACATTGTATGCTGGAGTTGATTTGATGCTCTGCACCAATTCAAGTCTTTGGAAGATTGAAGATTATGAGACTAGCAACATGTATTGCACCTTGCTTAGAAGAGCTACAAAGAATATCCTTTATGCAATTGCAAACAGCAATGCCATGAATGGTGTCTCAGCAAAGACAAAGATCATTCGTGTAATGCCAGATTATGAAAAATGGTTGATTGCTTTAGATTGTGTCGTAGGTGTCCTTTGTGCCGCTGGAATCACATGGGCTGTGTTCTTATTCAAAAAGAAAGATAAAGTCGAAAACTCAGTAGAAGAAAAAAAGGCTAACTAATTAAAATAGAGAAACGGCAGCTGATAACTGCCGTTTTTTCTTGCCTTTTCAAGATATAAACAACTGAATGATAGAAGAGTATAATAAATATTTGTGGAGGTCATATATATGGCTGAAGAAAAGAAATCATTATTTCAAGAAATCATGGCTTATAACATGGAGGCTTATAAGGCTCATGACCAGGAAGCAAAGGATGCTTGCGGAGCTTTGATATCTGCTGCAAGAAATGCCCAAGTCGTTTGCAAGGGTCAAAATAAGCCTTTCACAGATGCTGAAATGGGAAAGGTAGTCACTAAGACTTTGAAAGAGTTAGAAGAAGAGCTCGATGTATACGTGAAAGGTAATCGCCCTGAAAGAGCAGCTGCAATCAAAAAACAAATCGAAGTCGTCAACAAATTCAAGCCCCAACTTATGAGCGAGGATGAAATCAGGAAAATCATCGAAGCCTTACCTGACAAATCGATAAAGTCAGTTATGAAGGAATTCAAGACAAACTATCCCGGAAAAGCTGATATGAGCTTAGTCTCAAAGATAGCCATGTCATTCCAAGGCAAATAACTAGTCAAAGACTTAAACACAGCCAAAAGCTGTGTTTTTTTAATAAAACCTTATCATTTTTCATCTTTTATCTTGTTTATTTCCTTAATTTGAGTTTTAATATTACGGCTTTGATAAAGCTAATTTTAAAACCCTATTTGGGGGAATAGTTAAATGGTATAACTACGGTCTCCAAAACCGTTGTTCTGAGTTCGATTCTTAGTTCCCCCGCCATTATGAAAGCATTAGTTTGATGCAGTAAAATGTGTCAAACTTTTTTTATATTTACAATGCGAATTAAAAAAATATAGGGAGAAAATGAACATGGTTTTAGGTGTTAAAAAGAAAAATTTAATAGTTTATATAGTATGCCTCTTTCTTGGAGCTTTGCTTATATCATTATCTTTCTTATTTAAAAGTGATAGTGTTTGGAAAGATATATTTATAGGACTGGGTTGCAGTTCTATTCCAACTGCGCTAACTGCATTTTTTATAGAAAGAATTAGCGTTCAAAATGAAATTGATAAACGTAATAGATTAAGAAATTCTTTTTTGTGGGGACTTCCAAATGGTGTAATTTGGATTGCAAAAACAATAATTGAAGAATATTATTCATCAAATTCAAACAATGAAATCTCGTTTATAGATGCGTTTAAAGCTTCAATTGAGAACATGGAACACGTTAATGCTAATGCATATGATTTAGAGAAATATGCAGAAATTAGAAAAAATACTATTAATAAACTATCTTATGGATGTTCATTATGCATAAGAGACGGTGAGTCAATCTTGCAAAACAAATACGAGCTTAAAATAGAAGATATTTTTTCAGAAGATGAAATACTAGCCATTCAATATCTGTATAACAATTGCAATACAATTAAGGATTATTCTGTTATTTGCGAAATGGCAGAATGCATAAAACAATTCATCAATGTTATTTATGAAAGAATTCCTGAGGTAAAAGCAAAATTTGATAGAATGGCTATAATCGAGAATAATCGCATTAAAAACTTGGTCGAATTGTCAAAATGATTTATAACACCATCCATCGAAAATGGTGTTTTTCTTTACGTTGCTATATTAAATATACTTAAAAAATGATATAACCGTAAATAACAGAATATTGAAATAGCAGCTGGAAATCGAGGTATATGTGATGGGACGCGGCAAGAACAGTTTTTTTTCGTATCTAGAAGAGAATTTTTACGATCAAATTTATAATTCAATAAAGTCTTATGTGATAAGGCATAGGGAAGAGCTGATAATCGAACCAAAAGATTTGATTGCCGCAGAAGACATTGATGTAGAGAGCATTTGATAGTCAGTGGATTTCTACTCCCAATGTAGAAATCAGTACACACATTATTTCATATTTTAACAATCTATCAGATATACAAAAAGAATGTCCTAATCTATATAATCAAGTGGACTTGGAAAAGACACAAAAGCAATATGTTTCAGGTAAGTCAACTAAATCGGTAACTGTCAATTTCCAAGACTACCAATCATCTTATTACTATATAGAAAAAGCCTAATAATAAAAATGTGTTCCTTGATTTGGAACACATTTTTATCATATTTTATTTGACGTCATCGACATCAACCTTAACAAACTTTCCTTCGATAATCGAATATAGGTAACATTCAATTTTGTGAATGTCTATATTCAGCAATTCAGCTAAGTTCTTCCTATATATCGACACCTGTCTTCTATATGCCAAATCAGCTGTAGATGAAGTTTTATAGTCGATGACATACGATGTATCATCGGTTACTATAGCTAAATCGATGCTTCCTTCATGATGCGAAACAGGATCAATGAACTCGAATTCTTGATAGAACTGTGGATGTCTTCCAACTAAATTAGAAATAAAGTCTGATCGAATAAACTTGTCGATCAACATCTTTTCTCTTTCATTCTTTATAAAATCTGATTTAGGCAATGTAGGATAGTTTGACCAATCTAAGTTTTCTAATTCTAAATGAAGCTTGGTTCCAAATTTCTCATTATCCTTATCTGCAAAGACTGAATCAGCCTTACTAGCTCTAGCAAAATTGTTGAGCTTATTCTTAGTTACCGAGTCAGGTAACGGATCACATAATCTAATAGAAAATGAATTTGAATCCAATAATTCTTGTTTATATGGGATATTAGATTTATCGACATCGCTGATGATATCTTCCATAGAATAATGAGCACAATCGCCATGTTGAAGTCTCATAAAGCTATGCGAAGCTCTAGCACCAAAATCTTCAAACGATTTAGGAAGAAGTCTAGTGGAATAGTAGAGTTTGCTCTTCATCGTAATGCTATTTGAAAAGACCATAACATTAGCTAATCTCGCTCTGGTCAAAGCGACATAGACCAAACGTAAGTGCTCGCTCAAATCATCTTTCGCTTTTTGTAATTCGTGAGCTAAAAGCTGAGGAAAAACAAAATTGAACTCATTTTTCTTATCGGGATTCCATATTTTTCCTTCTCCATTAGCATCCTTTTTGGAATTATCTCTTGGACATTGCTCTCGAATAAAATCCTTATCCGCCTTAGTAAAAGAAGGAATAAATCCATAATTTTCATCAAAGATAAGACTTCCATTCTCTTCTTTAGATTTAGGTCCTTTATTCGACATAGGAACTATGACAAAAGGATATTCCATACCTTTTGATTTATGAATAGTGGTAATCAAAATAGAATTACCTCTGGCTTTATAAAGTTTCAATTCCTGTGGAGTATCAGACAAATCGCCTTCTCTCAATTCCTTGAAGTATTCGATGAATTCATTATATGAGAATCCCATACTAGACAAATTATCGATTTCGCTGATGAAGAAATTATAAGAAGAAAGTATTTCATCAGGATTGTTCAAAGTTGAAATCTTATAATAGACATCAAACTTTGAGAAGATTTCTTTGATGATTTGATTTGGCGATTTGATTTCGGACTCGCCGGGAACATTGACTTCATCGAGCATTTTCAAGACTAAAGGTCTTTTAGCTTCATCCAACGAGAGACAATTCTTAACATCTTCAATTATCTGAATGTCCTTTACGTTGAGCAAAAAGCTTCTTTCTACTGAAGCTATACAATGCTTGTATGAATCTAATTCATCATTGGTGAGTTTTCTACCGGATTTCATTTCAGTCAAAAAATACTCTAGCTTGACCAAGTTTTCTAAAACCATAGTCGCTGTATTCATCTTAAAATCTTGGTCGATGTCCAAAGTGCAAGGAATATTCAAACTAGAGAAAGCTTTGACATATGGATTAGCTTGATTCTTTGCTCTTACTAGGATTGCAAAATCCTTATATTCGGCAGGACGTCTACTACCATCCCTCTTTTCGGTGACAATCACTTTTTTACTTTCGACCCAAGACTTAATTTTCTTGGCGATATCAAATGCAATTATGTGTTTCTTAAGCTGACCATTAGTAATTTTTGCAGGAAGTTCCTTATCTTCAAAATCATAATCATAAGAGCCTAAATCATTGAAATCAGTCGAGCTGATTTGGTTTAGTGTTTTGTTTGATGCTTTGATTTGTTGATTTATATCATTTGCATAATCTACACCTCCAACTTGTAACGTCATGTTGCTAGTAAAGAAGCTATTGACCTCATCCACGACTTGACTATCGCTACGATAATTATCAGTCATAGTCAATAATTCAAAATTATTGCCTTCTGGATCTTGATATTTACTCATAAATAAATCCGGCTTAGCATTTCTAAATCCATAAATAGATTGTTTGACATCACCGACCATGAAAGTGATATTTCTATTAAATCTGTTCTCGGCTAAATTAACAGTGAATACTTTATTATCATCATCCATTGCCAGCAATTGTTCTTCATCAGTTCCTAACAACATCAGAAGCTCTTCTTGTGAATTATTAGAATCCTGATATTCATCGACCATTATGGTTTTAATTCTATTTTTCTCTTCTTCTCTAATATCAGAATTCTCTTTTAATAACTTAAGACACATATAAGAGACATCGAAGAATGTATATGCGTTATGTTCCTTCTTTTGCTCTTGAACTATTTGATGAATCTTCTTATTCAATTCAATTGCATAATCTATATATTCGGCATTCTTGTCCATCAATGCAACTGAGGTTTCGGTAGGTAAAATCTCAATCAAAGAATTCTTGATATTATCATAGGAGTCTTTAATACACTTCTTTTGCTTTTCCAATAATTCTAATTTTTGATCATCACCTTCATACTGACTTACAACTTCATTCTTCCACCAACTACGGTCCATCGGCCTAAAAATTTCTTTAGGACCGCTTTTCTTTCCTTGAAATGAAATGTTTTCCATATCATGAATCATATTTTGGACTTCAGAATAGTAATCCTGGCATTCAAGATAGTAATATTTATTACCGATTTTTCTAATCTTTTCTGCTGCTCTTTCAAAGAACGTTGCTGAGTTTTCCTCATCATTAGCCTGAACATCGACATAATCAAGTCTAAACTGATCCAATACAGCACCAAGAGCCATCATATATTCAGCAAAATAATTCAAGCAATAAAAAGTTGCATTATTTTGTATTTTTTCCTGATTACTTAAATAATTTTCTTTCCAATTATCGAATATATCTTCTGCATTAGATTCAGTCTGTCTCATCTTTTCCAATGAGGCAATCATAGATTTAAGTAATCCACTATTAGTTGAAACATCCCTATCAAAAAAAGATCTAATCTTTGAATTTGGATTGTTGAATTCCTCATTGATTATTTCATCTTCGGCTTTATAAAACATATAGTCATTTACTGTTTGATCCAAAATAGTAAATGTTGGAGATACTCCTAATCTATCAGCATATTTTCTAACTATAGCATTTGAGAAAGAGTCAAATGTAGAAATCTGAGCCGAATCAACCTTTTCAGCTTCATCTAATAGCTTTTTGCTAGCTTCCTCGTTGATGAATGGATATTTTTCTTTTTTAGTTGCAAACTCTTTCAAATCATCCTTTATTCTATCTTTCATCTCTCTGGCTGCGTTATTGGTAAAAGTCAAAATCAGCATATCTGATACGGATAAATCCTTCACCAAGATTCCATATAAGACTCTTAAAGATAGAGTTGTGGTCTTGCCACAGCCAGCACCAGCAGAAAGGAGTATATTTTTATTGAAAGTAGTAATAGCTTCGAACTTTGAGTTATGAGACCCATCGGGTGAAGTTCCATATTTTTTCATCAAGAACTCATTAAAATCAGCTAATTCATTATCGTTGAGCAAACCCATTTCATCAATTCTCCTTTTTGTTATCTTCAGTAGCATCGTCAATAGCATCATCTTTCACTTCATCATCGATCAAACCACCATCAGGCATTTTCATACCATCATAGTCCCCATGCACACTTGATAAAGTTGATTCATCAAAATTTGCAATGACTATCTCATGTTTTTGATATGGTCTTGTAAAACTAATGTCTGGATAATCATCTTCTGCCATGGCCTTGTTAGAGCCATTGTAGTAAACATAAGTTGGATATACAGGAAACCATTTAATTCTATTTGGATTGTCCTTATCAGTTAGTCTTCCTTCTCTCAAGTATTTAAGACAATAAAAATAAGAAGTCAGAGTAGCCGACCTGATTCTATCGTTAATCCCCAGTCCATCTGTAGATGGGCTTCCATTGGGATATAAAGAATCTGATTTTGCACCAAATGTCAAATCTTTTGTGATGAAATCTTGAATCTTGCAGATAAGATTGTATTTAACACCTTCTTTAGAAATATCATTTTTCGAAGTTAGCATTACTTTTTCATCAGATAAATTTTTTATAAAATCCGTATTTTTAGATACATTATCGATTCCAAAAGCCTCTTGGAAATCTTCCTTGATAGGAAGATATTCATTTTTGAATGAATATCCAGTGATTATTCCACTATAGGCCAAATCATAGGGAGCCGAGTAAGGAATCCTACATATATAAGATCCTATTAAGTCTCCGGTTTTCATTCCATTTGCCTTCATGACTCTATCAAAAACTACCGAATACAAAGGAAGTTGAAGCATCCTACCCAAAAGGGAGTTAGTTCTATCGACATAATAAGTGGTAGAACTAGAAGTTTTATAATCCACCAATACATAATCATTATCGCTTCTATACACTTGATCATAGAAAACTCTAATAGATGAATTCATAGGCATGTCGATAGTAGCAGTAAATTCATCACCTTCTTCAGGTCTAATTTGCTCCCATCCACATGTTTCTTCAAACTTTTTTAATATTCCTAAATCATGACCGGTAAAATTCAAATCAGCATTCTTTAAGAAATATATTAATTGATTTCTATTCATTCCACAAAAGATTTCAGGAATTGGATGTCTGGCATCATTTAGAAGATTATCGACAGTTTTGTCAAAATCAAACAAATCTCTTTCCTCTGCATGAGCATGAATCAATTGACCCGCTATATTTGTAAAGTTCGATGATCCCTTCAGCTTTAAAATATTTTTACAATAATAGGAGAAAGGATTATTCATATAGCAATCTAAGGATGTATGAGACAATTCGATTTTAGAGTTCTCCTCAAAATAATTTCTAAAATACTCTTGAGTTTCTTCATCACTATCGAAATCGTTATCGTAAGAGCAATAAACATTTGCACTTTCCTTAGCATTCTTAGAAATTGCTTCAGCCATATCATCTTCATATCTAACAGAATCATATCTGTTATGAAGAATAGAATGATAAAAACTTAAGTCCTTTCTTCCTCCTCCAATAACAGAGCCGTAAGAATCATATTCATTAATTGAGTTATCTATTTCCGATATCCAATCAGATCCCTTTAAGAAAAATACTTTTGGATATTCCTTAAAACAATCATTGGCCGCTCTCGACATCCTCACATTTTGAGAAAGCGAAAGATTGTCTTTTATTATCAATTCTTTGGATTTATTCTCTTCAGTAGATAGTTGCTCATAAGTAAATCTTCTCTTATAGGCATCAGCAATCATTCCATTATCCTTTGATACTGAAACTAAAGCATCAGAGAATCCTAGAACTAGTAGGTGTTTGGAAGGAACTAAGTCAACTAAATTATCAACCACACTTATTCCTTCGATTCCATCATCAAAGTCGATTGCTGAAGATAAAGAACTCTCCAAATATTCAACAAGTAAATTCAACGGTAAATCTATATTTCTTTTTTTCTTTAATGTATAGATAGTAGATAAAACTTTGATGATTGCTGACTGTGCTGTCGTATTTCTTATAAGACTAGCTTTTATAGCTAAGTCATCTAAAGACATTCCACCTTTTACATCGTTGATAAACTCTTTAACTTCTTTTATATTTCTCACACAATCAATAGGAACAGAAACAGGTAAATTAAATAATGAAGCTGTATTCTTTACAATGCTGAAATAAGAACTAGGACAAACAATTTGATAATCAGCAAAATCTACTTTTCCACCCTTTATATCATTTGATACTTCTGAGCATAACCAATTCAATCCCTCAAGAACTTCAATCCAGGATTCACCATAGAGAATTACTTTTTCAATGAAATTATCATGATAAACATTTAAAAAATCTTTTACTTCTTTAAAAGAGTTAGAGATATCAATATTTAATGATTTGAAAGCACTGATCAAATCATAATCATTTTTAGTATATCCGATAATAATTACTGGTCTAGACTTTAATGCATATTGATTCATATAATCAGGCTTATGCAAATAGCCATTAGTAATAGCATTATCTCTAAGTTCTCTCAATTTAATTAATGTTATAGATTCATCACCGCTAAAATTCTTATTATCAGTAAGAAGATGGAAACTTTCAAAATTCTTTTTCGCGATAGCAAATGAGACATTTCTATTCAAAGCATACGATAAGACATCTTCTTTTTCATAAGTATAAAAGGCACTATCTAACACATCTTTCTTAGAGAAATAATGAGCATGGTTAAAAACTCTATTTTGAATTAAATAAAGCTTTAAATTATCAGGACAAATAACATTGATATCAGTAGTGATCATATTGCTTAATCCTCCTTGTATTATTTTACTTCTATTTTTGTTTCTAGAAATATAAATATAAAGTACCTATTAGGAATGCTATATTTTTTACCCATTGTTTTCAATCAACAATTCTTAATTAGATTACAGAAATTCAATCGAATAACACTTTGCTGATAAAAAAACTTAGGCATACATCTATTAAAAGAAACACATGAGTCTCTACCTTTATGCTATAAAACAATCAAATAATTCTTTTAAAAATTATTTTTAAATATTTAAACTTTATTTTTGTTCAAATTTATATTTATAAATTAAAATTGGTTATTCAAAATATCAATTTATTTCTTTTATTTTTAAAAAACTAATATATATTATATTTATAACAACTGTACATTATTTTTAATAAGTAATAACTATTAAAAATTTCCTTACAAATATCTTATCTACTTTTCGTGGACAAAAATGTAATACCCTATTTTTCGTGGAAATCTTATAATTTTATCGATTGGAGATAAAAACATGGATCAAATTAAAACCGGAAACTTCTTAGTTAGTCTAAGAAAAGAGAAGAACATTACTCAACAGCAATTAGCCGATATATTGCAAGTCAGTGTAAAGGCAGTATCCAAATGGGAGTGTGGCGAAGGTTATCCTTCTCTTCAAAGCTTAAAAGATTTATCTGATTTCTATGGTGTTACCGTAGACGAAATCATAAATGGTGAAAGAAATAAAACAGAAGTCAAAGAATCAGTCAATACTTCTATTCAAATCAAGGAAAAGAAACCATTGAATTTTCCTATCCTAAGATCTATTTCTTTAGTAATTACTGGATTAGGAATCATGCTTTATTTCATTATAATGTATTGCTTTTATTCAACAGCAGGCAGTTTGATTTGCATTATATTTGCAACTTTAATCGGAATAATCCTAAGCTTACTAGAATTAAATCGTTATAAAAATAGGAAAAGCATTGTCATAGCCTTATTCAATTATGAATTCATCATAATTGGAATAGCCTTATCCTTTATGACCTTTTGTTTCTCGTTATCAAAATTAAATGTAAACCTTGGAAACAACTATTATGTGACATTTGATTCATTCCACTTTGCAACTAACTTTGTTAACATTGCGATATGCCTTATTGGATTCCTAGTATTGTTGATTTGGGGTGGAATAGAATATGGGCTTTATCTTAAAAAAGGAAAAGATTTCTTCGATACATTGAAAGACAAAGGAAATAGAATTCTAGCAGTTAACAATGTTAGTCTTATTATCGTCCTAATTCTTTATGTAATGCTAGATTCTAATAAATACGATTGCATTTGGTACCAAGTTTTATTCTTTGCTATCCCTTCTTTATTTGAAATAGTAGAGGCTTTTATCAACAAGTATGAAATCATATTCAAATCTATCAATTTAGTTCTGTGTATAGCAGCATTTATAACATCAATCACTATGATAAATGTATTCAGCAATTATGTGGTAGAGTTGATTACAATATTGTTTATAGAAACAGCAGCCTTATCTTTTGCATTGTCCTTTGTAATATCTTCTTTAAAGAAAAAAGAAGTAAAATCAATTGAAAACAAATAAAATTATTGATTAAAATATTGAATCTGTGTAAGTGCTTACACTATAATTTACTCATAGAGAGGAGGTTTCTCCTAGTATGGATAAATACATTCAAGATATAGCGACGATGTGGAATAATGGTTGGGACATAACCTTATATTCATTAATAGTAATTGTTATGAGTGCAATACTTACTGGACTGATAGGACTAGAAAGAGAAAAGCATGGATATTCAGCAGGCTTAAGAACTCATATGCTTGTAGGTGTCGGATCTACTTTATTCACTATTGTTTCAAAGTATGCTTTTGGAAGTGGAGATCCTGGAAGAGTAGCTGCTCAAGTAGTTACAGGTATCGGTTTTATAGGTGCGGGAACGATAATCCAAAATGGAATCAACGTCAAAGGATTGACTACAGCTGCTACCCTTTGGGTGGTGGCTGCAATAGGAATGTGCTGTGGAGTCGGCTATATTTCTGTAGCGATGATAGGAGCTTTAATTGCTTTAATAGTTTTAAGTGCTCTAAAACTATTGGAAGATAAAAATCCACGTAAAAAGTCATATAGATTAGCCTATCTTGTTACTAAAGGTGAAATGACTTTGTCAAAGGCTGTAGCAGCCATGGACGAAATGAATGTCATCGTCAAAGATATAGATATCGGTTCTGCTATGCACGAAAACACCAGATGCACAAAAGTAGTCCTGACTTTGAGGATAAAAGGTATGAATACAAAAGCTGAAGTAATGGATAAGTTGATAAATATACTCCAGCCTCTGGCAATGGAAGAATTGACTTGATCATTATCCGCTCGAATTAAAATCGAGCGGATTTTTATTAAAAACCGTATTCTAGGATCAAAAATATAGCTTCAAGATCTGGTCATTTTACATATAGTCAATAAAATAAGATCAGAAGGTATATTTATGGAACAAACTGATGAATTATTCGTTTATTCATTGATAAACGCATATATAAAAGATAATGATAATATCGATTCTGATTTTTCACCTGAATTCATTTATAACTCAAACAATAAACTAGATAGAAAACAAGTCATTAAAGTATTAGCTGAAAACCTTAAGACTTGCGATGAATTCATGTTCTCTGTAGCTTTTATCAGCGATTCAGGAATAAGTCCATTAAAAATAGCTTTAAAAGAATGTCAAAACAAAAATGTGAAAGGCCGGATATTAACTAGTAATTACTTGGATTTCACAGAGCCTAAAGCCTTAAAAGAATTGGATGAAATGCCAAATGTAGATGTAAAACTATTATGGATTGATGACAAATATACAAAAGATGAACCATCAGGATTCCATACAAAAGGATATATTTTCAAATTCAAAGACACATACAAAATAATAATCGGATCATCGAACTTAACAGGATCAGCATTAACATCTAACGAAGAATGGAATAGCCTTATAGTCACAAAGAAAGATGGGAAAATAGCAAAAGAGATTTTGAATAGATTCGAAACACTTTGGAGCAATGATCATTCATTGAGCATAAAGACAATAATCGACAAATATGAAGAAGAATATGAATCTTTCAAAGAAATAAGATTATCGAATTCAAAAGAAATCAAGAAAGAATTCAAGCCTAATTCGATGCAATTAGCATTCTGTACCAAACTTAATGAATCCATAGATAAAGGTGATAAAAGAGGTCTTTTGATCTCTGCGACAGGAACTGGTAAAACATATGCATCAGCATTCGGTGTTAAATCCATAAAAGATAAAATTGATTTAAAGAAAATGTTGTTTATAACCCATAGGGAAACGATCTTAAAACAAGCTATAGAAACATATAGAAATGTTCTTGGTCAAGATATCAAAGCAGATTTATTCTCTAATGGGCATCACGATATAAAAGACAAGAATTATATTTTCTCTACAGTCAATACGATGAATCTTCATTTGAAAGAATTCACAAGAGATGAATTCGATTTAATTATAGTCGATGAATGTCATCGAATCGGAAAAGAAGGAATGTATCAAAACATTTTAAACTACTTTCAGCCGAAGTTTCTTCTAGGAATGTCTGCAACACCAGATAGAACTGATGGATACGATATTTATGATTTCTTCGATCATAATATCTTATATGAGATAAGACTATACAATGCTTTGGAATCAAAAATGTTAGTTCCTTTTTATTATTTTGGAATATCGGATATCCTTATAAATGGGAAACAATTAAGCGATGATGCAACATTCGATCAGCTGACATGCGATTATAGAATAGACAATATAATCAACAATAGAAAATATTACGGATCATCTGGAAGTAGAATAAAAACTTTGATGTTTGTATCAAAGATTGAGGAAGGGATAGAATTATCAAAGAAGCTGAATAATCGTGGACTCAAAACGATTTTCCTATCAGGAAGCAGTTCAAATGAAGATAGGGAAAAGTATATAAAACTATTGGAAGAAGACAATACTAATAATCCATATTTAGATATGATTTTAACAGTCGACATCTTCAACGAAGGAGTCGATATTCCTTCAGTGAATCAAATTATTCTTTTAAGACCTACACAATCTACAATTATATTTCTCCAGCAATTGGGTAGAGGTCTAAGAAAATTTGAAGGCAAGGATTATTTGACTGTAATCGACTTCATTGGAAATTATAAGAATGATTTCATGATTACAGATTCGTTCTCTTCAAAGAATAATGGAGAAGAATATCAGTCTAATGGTGGTGGTCGAGACGCATCTAAAACGACAAACATAATGCTTCCAGGTGGAAGCATTATAGACTTCGACCCTATAACAATGAAGACAATAGTCGAAATAAGCGATAAGGCAAGAGATTCTGATAGTAGAAGAATTAAAGAGCAATATATAGCTATTAAAAACAAGTTAGGCCGCATTCCAACTTTAATTGAATATGATGAAAATGGAGATTTGACAGGCAGAGTTTTCTTAGATTTATTCAAACAGACTTACTATGATTTCTTATTGAAAGAAGAAATAGGATTATTTGATATATTAAGCCAAGAAGATAGGGATGAGATTAAATATCTATCTAATAGCTTTGGTAACGGATTAAGAATTCATGAAGGTCTTCTTCTCAAAACTTTGATTGAAGGTGGAAATGAAGAAGAATTCATAAAGCAATTACCTGTAAATCAAATATATGATGAAAAAACTAGAAAGTCAGTGATATCAGTACTAGATACGTCATTTTTATCAGCTAAGGGATCTTTAGCTTATTCGACTATTGCAATAAAAAATGATAAGATTCAATTATCTGATAAATTCAAACAACATCTTTCAAATAAAACTTTCAACAAGTTTATAAATGAAATAATTGATTATTCAATCTATTCAAACAAGAAATATTTCTCTAATGTCACTGGAAATAATAATTTTGTTCTATATGAAAGATATTCTAGAAAAGATGTTTCTCGTCTAATCAATCTAACTAAGAACCAAGAAAGCACGATATATGGATATAGAATCTTCAAAGATCTAAATATTGTCCCTATATTTGTAACCTACAACAAGCATTTGGATAAGGAATCACAAATCAATTACTCCGATTACTTCAAAAATAGAAATATTTTTTGTTGGGATTCAAGGCATGATAGAACGACTGAATCACAAGAAATAAAAGACTTGTTGAGCGTAGATAAGAACAACGGCCAAATAATGTTGTTCGTACAGAGAGAAAGTCCAGATAACAAAGATGGTTTAAATAAACGTTGTTTCTACTATCTAGGAAACACAAAAATACAAAAATATATCGATTCGAAAAACACTACTGAATCAGGGAAGAAAACAAACGTGGTCAAGTTTGAATTGAGGATGGACAATCCTATTCCAGAATATCTTTATAAATACTTCGTGATTTAATAAGAAACAACTGAGCTGAATGATTTTATGTATCATCAAATCTTTAAATACAGATTGGAAGAAATCTTTTAGATGGATTTCTTCAATTCTTTTACAACGAGTAAATCAGCTGGTAAAAAATCGATATTATCTAGTTGATCTTTGGTTATGAATTTAGCATCTTCAGCCTCAACTAATTCTAAGTGGCCATCTATCAAAGAACAGATAAAACACTCCATCTTCAAATGAAAATTCGGATAATCGTATTCTACAGTACATAAATATTTATCTATGTTTATATCTGCTTCCAATTCTTCTTTAATCTCTCTTTTTAAACATTCTTCAGGAGTTTCACCTTCTTCTATTTTTCCGCCTGGAAATTCCCACCAATCTTTAAATTCCCCATATCCTCTTTGCGTCACAAAGATTTTATTATCTTTCATTATTATAGCTGCCGATACATGAATATTTTTCATTGCTGACTCACCTCTTACAAAACAGTATTTTATCTGGTGAAGGATCAGAGATCAAATCAAAAATATCATTTGACTTGTCATTTAAAAAACATTGGAGTAAAATACCCTATTGCAACCTGTCCGAGAGATAATCATTCCTCGGTTTTTCTCATGGGCATGGTCGAGCTAAAATTCCAAGGAGGAAAACTATTATGGCATTAGCAAAAGAAGAAATCGTCGAACTTACCAAGAAGTTCGGAAAAGACGAGAAGGACACTGGTAACACCAAAGTCCAAATCGCTCTTTTGACCAAGGAGATTGCAGATCTCACTGCTCACCTTTTGGCCAACACTCACGACTATTGTGCAAAGCGTTCTTTGACAATTCACGTCGCAAAGCGTACCAAGCTTCTCACCTATCTCAAGAGAACCGACTATGAGGGATATCAAGCCCTTATCAAGGATCTCAAACTCAAAAAGTAATTTGAGTTTCCATGTCATATACCCGCATTTCAAAACAATGCGGGTCTTTTTATTCCAAAAAATAAGGTAAAATATATAAGATGAAAGAAGGAATAGATATGATTGATAGTTTCAATGATGTTCTCAAAGCTAGAAGATCTACTAGAGAATACACTGAAGAAGGTGTATCCAAGGAGGACATGCAACAAATAGTAGAAGCTGGTACATTAGCTCCAAGCGGAATGGGTAGAAATGAATTGATGTTTGTTGGATTGACGAACGAATATGCAAAAGAATATTTGTCTATTGCAAAGAATAAATTTGGAACGGATAGATATTATGGTGCAAAGCACATAATCCTTGTATTTAGAAACAAAGAAATCGAATCCTTATATCTTTTGGATGTTGGTGCTGCTATGGAAAACATGTTGCTCAAAGCTACAAACTTAGGACTTCAATCTTGTTGGATTCATGCTGCTAAAGATTTAGCAGAAAATAAAGACTTTTCTAAGTTCCAAGAGAAGCTTGGATTAGATAGCAAATACGAAGTATTAGAATCTATAGCCATAGGACATGGCGAAAAAACTATAGATAAAGAAGTGGACAATTCCCGTGTCAAAGTATTCTAAACATAGAATTGCCATCTTAGGTGGTGGAGTAGCCGGAGTCTCTTTAGCTCTATTCATAAAAAATAGAGATCCTAGTTTTGAAGTCTCGATTTTTGATGGTTCAAAAAAAGTGGCTTCTAGAATTCTTATATCTGGAAACGGACGATCAAACTTCTTCAATACAAACTATTTCAACCCATCGAGCTTGGAAGACCCAATCTTTCACAAAGCAAAAAGTATCGTGGAAGGATCGATAGGATTAGATGCTTTTAATGAGTTCATCAAAATAACAAATTGTCCTTATTTCAATCAAGGGAATCTCATATATCCTTTTGCGAACAAATCATCTGCTTTATATGATTCTATGATGGATAAAATCCAACAGTACAAGGTACAAATAATTCATGAGAAAGTAATTGATGTATTCGAAAACAAAGATGAATCTATTTCTTTTAAAACTATCGATGAAAATAATGACATAAAGAAATACTCATTCGATAAAGTATGTCTTTCATTCGGTGGTAATTCATTAGCATATCCACCTTTTGATTGGTCTATTTTGAAATCCTTAAATTTAAAACATATCGAATATACCCCCGCTATTTGTCCTATAAAAGTAAAAGAGAAAGGACTTAAAGCCTTAGATGGAATAAGAGCTAAATGCATCATGTCTCTTTATAAAAAGGATGATTTGATTTATAAAGAAGAAGGCGAGATATTATTCAAACCTGATGGATTATCTGGAATATGTATCTTCAATGCATCGATTAGATTAAATCCAAATGAATTGAATTCATATTCTATTCATTTGGATTTAACTAAACATTCCAATTCTAAGATAGAAGTAGATATGAATAATATCTATTATGCATATCCAAAACAATTGAGTGAATATATAGTCAAAAAATCTAAAGAAGATAGTAAGACTTTGAATGATGAAGCTAGTGATCTATCATTCCAAATCCAAGGTTTATATCCTTTTAAGTTCTCACAAGTATCCAAAGGCGGTATCGATTTCTCTGAAATCAATACAAAAAACATGAATCTAATTAAGCATAAAAATATCTATACTTTAGGTGAAATGCTAGATATACCATTACCATGTGGCGGTTATAATATTGGATTGTGTATAATCGAAGCCTACAAAGCCATGTTAAGTTTATTAAGTTAGGAGAAAGAAGCTATGGAAACAAACATAAATCAATTAGTTAAAGACAATTTAGGATCTTATCCAGCTCAGATCTTTGAAGAGTACTTCAACGAAAGAATTCCGGAAGCTGATAGGGATGGAACATTAGCTGTTTTAAAGAACACACTAGATATCTTAAAACAGACAGGTAATCTCCCAAAGAATTCTTCCTTATACTCATTGGTCTTCGATTTAATAAACTATTCGTATGGTGAATGGTGGTTTGCAGTAAGAGATAACAAGAACAAAAAAGAAATAGTAAAAGACCATTCTTTGATCGTTTCACTATCAAATAAAGTTGCTGTTAAATTCTTACTATTGGTAAGAGGAGTTAGAAAAGGTCAACTTAAAATATCTTCTTTGAGTCCTTATTCACCAGTCAACACTGCTTTAAAAGCCTTGATTACTGAGCTTATAAATCTCAATTTTCCTTTCATACAAAACAATCCTCAGAAGACTTTAATCAACGATTTGTTCGGAAGGATTTTCTCAAAATCAAATGGAACTTTAAAAATGTTATCGCAAGGTTTAGCTAGTGATGCATATGTATCGTGGAGAACATTGCATGAAGCAGAATGCATCCTTGCAATCCTAGTCAAAGATGGAAAACCTATGCAGGATGAGTATGTCCAACATATCATCTACGATAACGCCTTTAGAGGATCTATACAATCCAAAGAGAGAACAGACGAAATATTCATAGCTTTAAAAGCTGATTTAAAGTCTCACGGATTGAAGAGTAAAGATATGAAGAAGTTCATCGAATACGGATGGCTTTATCAAACCCCAGAATACAAAACACTGGAAGAGAAAGGAAAGCTATTTGAAAAATACGCTGTCTCTATTCGTGATTCAAATGGAAAAGAAGGATTCTTTAAAATCATTAGAGGCCCATCTATCGAATCTGAGGACTATCCTTTATTTGAAAAATATCGTGCTGAATTGATGTCATGGGATCACAACCAATTACATGATTTTAAATTGAACTTCAGGGATGGAATAGAATTCTTAGCCGGACTTTCAAAATATTCCGAATGGTACGAAACAGCCAGTGAAGTCACACATTCCTCACCTGTTTTCTTCTATTCAAACGATCAATTCTTCTTTGACTTATCAACTGTCGCATTATATCAGTTAGTACTGAGAGTCACAGGAATCTTCATGTCATATATGGATGAAGTATTCTCGGCCAATCCAAACACAAAGGGATTAGTTCTTCAACTAATCTCTTATGCCAAAGAGATGTGTGATGATCAATGCCAAAGATTTAAGAATCTATATGGAATAGATGTCTTAAACGACGAAGGTAGTGTCAAGGATCCACATTCGAGAACAAGAGCTGAAAACAAGAGTGTGGATGATGGTGAAGCCTTCGATAAGCTGAGTGACTCTATGGATGATAAAAACTAAAAGGACTATTTAAAATGAGTGAAAAAACTATATATAAAAACCTTCCTATTGTTAGTGCCAAATGTACAGGATTAGATGATTTAGGACAAGGTGTATGCAAGGATAAAGATAACATTCTTTTCGCTAGAGGACTCCTTCCTGGTGAGGAAGGTGAAGTACAGCTTAGAGCTGTCAAAGGAAAAGTTGCTTTTGGTGACACGATCAAAGTCACTAAAAAAAGCCCTGATAGAGTCAAATGTCCTTTTGAATTGACAGAGACAGGAATATCAGATCTAGGTCATTTAAGATACGAAAAAAGGCTTATCTATAAACAAGAAAACATAAGAAATCTTATAAAGAAGTTCACCCATCTCGATATCAAAGTAAAGCCAACAATTCCTTGTCCTTTAAAAGATGGATTTAGAAACAAAATACAAAGACCTGTAAAGTATTCTGCTAAAGAGAAAAAAATAGTCAGTGGATATTATAGAATCAACACCCATAAGCTAGTAGAAATGGAGCATTGTCCAATCGAAAGCAAATTATCCGATATAGTTTTGACCAACCTTTTAACCATATTGAACAAATATAATCTTCAGGCTTATGATGAGGATTCACAAGTAGGACTGTTACGTCATATATTGATCAGAACTTCCTACAACTACCAAGAAGCTTTAGTCACATTAGTCGTCACAAGTTTTGAAATCCCAAATCTCGATAACATAGTAAAAGATTTGATAGATATATGTCCTGAAGTTAAATCGATAACACTGAATTTAAACAAGAGAAGAACAAATGTCATTCTAGGAATGCTCGATAAAGTTGTATATGGCGACGGCCATATAAAAGATTCGATTCTCGGAAAGACATTTATCATATCAGCCAAATCCTTCTATCAAACGAATCCATCTCTTTTAGATCAACTCTATGGGAAAGCAATCGAAGGCCTTAATCTAAACGGAACAGAAACTATATTAGATGCATATTGCGGAACTGGTACAATTGGAATTTGTATGGCTGACAAAGCTAAGAGAGTTGTCGGTGTAGAAATAGAGAGCAGCTCTTATGAAGATGCTTTGATAAATGCTAAAAACAACCATATAAAAAACATTAACTTTCACTTAGATGATGCGACTGAATATCTTCAAAGAACTGATGAGCATTTCGATTGTATAGTCTTAGATCCTCCAAGAAAAGGAACAACGCCAGAGTTCATTAAAGCCTTGATAAAAAACGGCCCTGAAAAAGTAGCATACATATCTTGTGACCCTGCTACATTAGCTAGGGATTTAAATCTATTGAAGAATGATTATTCAATCATTTCAGTACAAGGTGTGGATATGTTCCCTACTTCGCATCATGTCGAAACAGTAGTAGGTCTAACACTCAAAAAAGCCTGATAGAATCGAGGTTTTTGGGCATTCTTAGTTTTCTAAAAAACTCGTTTTTTCAACATTTTCGGCTAAATCTTAAAAATCTAAAAAAGGATATCGTAACAGGGGATATGTGGAAAAGTGCCGATTCTATCGGCATTTTTTCAATTTTGGCGATTTTTAGTAAAAAATCAGTTTTTCGCCAAAAAAAATCGGTAGATATGTATGAAGTAGACATGTGGATTTTAGGCTTATATTGGGCATTTTTATTGCTTGCGAATCGAATCATCATAAGGATTCTTAATTGTATAAATCAACGCTAGCTACAATGTCTTTTAGAAAAAAAACTTAAAAAAACTCCTCCCAAATGAGAAAAGTCTAGGGGAAATTCAGTATATAATGGTGAGGAGGATTCTATTTATGGAATATAAAACCTACGAAACAGATAGTGCTATCGATTTAGAAAGAGAACTCAACGAAAGACAGTATGAAGGTTGGGTTTTAGTCAATGTTGTCTGGAACGAAGATAGTGATTGTTATATGGCAACGATGAAAAGAAGATAATTTATTTCTTAGTGAAATTGAATAAATCTAAAATTGAAGAAAAAAGGCTTTCTTGAGTAATAACAAGAGCCAGTTCATTTCGTGTTCGCGTTAAACCTTGATACAATAATGAAGTATAAAGATAATCACTATTAGGATGTTTGAACGATGACAATTTGCCATCTTTAAAATAGAACATATCACCTAAAACCATTACTACTTTATTAAACTCTTGACCAATAACATGATGGGTATTTGTTGATGTATCTCTATTATATTCGTAATAATCAAAATTATACATAGATGGTGTATAAGGGATATAAACATACCCTTGTTTATTTTCTAAATAATCAATAAAAGATCTCCATGAATTCTTAGGTTTATAGTAAAGTTTTACATTTGGAAAAAGTTGATTAGGCTGAATATTTTCTTTTCCAAATAGTATTCGAATAAAACTTGCTATTTCTCTATTAATTCTAATTTTATTTGAAAGCTTATAAATAGATTTGCCACACAAGTCATTAATTTCTTTTGAAATTTCATTTCTTTTTTCGCTTTTAGTCAATGTTTGATTCTCATCAAATGAGAATATACAACGTACATTATTTTTTAATGTAAATTCTTTTATAAATTCAAATTGTGATTTATAAATCCTTTGAGTTTCATCGATTAAAATAATGTCATGATTACTCAATATATCTAGCTTACTTTTATCATCACCTTTCAATTCTTTTATTGAAATTATATCAAACTTATCACTTTTTAAAAGATCGTGTCCTACACATAAAATTCCACAATGTATTATCAAAACTTTGTATTTAGACATTAATTCTTTAGCAATATCGTATAGAAGCAACGTTTTACCAGTACCTGCATTTCCTGTTAAGCCAATAAATTTACAGTCAGGATTATTTAAGATTTCAAATATTTTATCTTTAAATGTTCTTTGTTGCTCAGTTAGAAAATACTGATTGTTAAGAAAATTAATGGTGGAATTCAAAGGAGAAACTAAGAAATGATTTGCAGAAAGTTGCTCATCTAAATTGATATCATAATTATCTTTAATAAGCAAAATAGCACTTTTTAAGTCATCTATTGTTATTTCACGCAAATCATTATCTAGCAGCTCTAAAATTGTCTTTTCCTTCTGGACATAGCAAAAATATCTAGAACTCTTATTTAAAATTCCTAGATAATGCCTATTTTGCTGCAATTGTTTTAAGATTTTAGCTTTAGATGGATTCTCACCCTTAATTTCTATATCGATTAAGTTAGATTCATCAATTTTAAGCAAATCAAATTCCTTACATATTTGTGGAGTTTGATATGAATAAATAAAACCATCTAACTGTTCATATTGAAGTGAAAGTGTATTAATTAAGTCTCTGATTTGAATGATTTCGTCATGACGATATTTCTTAGTTTTATTCCATTGCAATTCAAATCTAACATATTTTTCGCTTAAATCAGGGTTATCCCATAGTGAAACTAAATCATATAAATTAGTTTTTACTATCATTTTTTCCTCAATTCCTTATAGAATTCCTGTGCCATAATATTATACCCAAGATCAGGCGGAGAGAATGAACGACGTATCCGCGGTCATCGATAGGAAAACCTGGAAAAGGATCGAGACATCGTCTTACCCCGGTAACTCCCTAAGGGAGATTGTCCTCAATGCTTTCTGCCACACGAACTATTTCATTAGGTCGAACATCAAGGTGGAATTTTACAAGGACAAAGCCAAGATAACCAGCCCTGGCGGGTTGTACAAGACGACGCTAGAAGACATGCTGAAAGGGGTGCAGACCTACAGAAATGAGAGGTTGGTCCATCTGCTTGATAAACTAGGCTTGATTGAGAATTATGGGACGGGAATACCGAGAACCCTGAATGCCTACAAAGGCACCGGCAAGGAACCCGAGTTCTATGACAGTGAGAACTTCTTCATCGTGTATCTTCCAAACCTAAATTACAATGACGAAATAAATGACGAAATAAATGACGAAATAAACGATTTGGGGTTGTCCATCATAAGAACGGTGAAAAGCAATCTGGGAATAAAGGCTGATAAGATCTATGAGATTCTATCTGCTGACGACAAAGGGATTACTTTGAATATGGTAAGAAATTCGATACGAAGGGAATTGGGCAAGTACATCGAATTGAGGGGCTCCAGGAAAACGGGTGGCTATTACCTGAAAGACGTTTCCGACAATGCTGGAGAATGATATGGAAAGCAAAAGGCACCAGAAGCTTCGCAAGCATTACAAGACGATTCTTAAGGACGAACCTGTTTTCAGCATGAATCTGAAGAAGAACATTTTGCCTACTGGCATGAGGCCGATAACCACATTGGCTTTCAAGCCGACGGACGATTTGCCATTTTGGAAACTTTGCACCATAGGGGCAAGCGACTATCTGATACCTGAGTGCGACATCGGATGGGGCAGGAAGGCGAACCGACGCAACGAATACATGATGCTGGTCTCTCCGGAAGTGGAAGTAAGTGAATCAACCACAGGATGGCTCTTCCTGAACTCCCTTCTTTGGTCCACGGCGGAATACGCCTACAACGAGAATGACGCCATAACCGTCTCCGACACGATAGACATGGGCATCAAAGGGAAATATTGCGGAACGGCATTGCTTCTGCCGGAGGCTTTCAAGACGCCTAGTGTCATGAAATGTTATTACACGAAGCATAAATACATCAGCGTATTCCAGGTCATGCCGATAACGATGAAACTCCTGTCGGAGAAGCTCAAGAGAGGAACAGATGGCATCTATTGGCTCATGGAGCATTTCTACAAACATGATGACGACTACAGGCTTGTTTCATCCAAGCCGTTTGCGACCTTATAGCACAAAATGCTGCGATATGTCCCCAACTACTAGGAATGTTGTCTTGAATTTCCTGTAGACCTGTTGAAAAACACATCCAGTAGACATGTCCCTTCCATAACCTACCCCGTAATGGTAGACATGTTCTTCGCATGTCGCCGACACATGTTGAGACTGTTGTTAAGTTGGAAATTAAGAAATAGTCGATAAATACATGCTTTTTTAATTTTTTAGTACTGAAATTTCGCTTGATTTAACTGATGTAGAGTATGGAAACATATTGTCCTCGCATCCCCCTCTATATAAAAGCGGCATATAGCATTCGTGCATATGCCGCCTTTTTGCTGAAATTAATAGGATAATATTCGTTTGAATCAAAAGAAACTTACTTATTTTGCCTCAACGGAAAAATCATAGAAATCATCTACTATTTCATAGTCTTTTGAATATCGTTCTTTTACAAGAGTTCTAAACTCATCTAAGTGTGCAATGAATTTTCTTGCATCTTCTTTTGAATCAAAGCCTTTTGAAGAAAACTCGTGTTCGTTGTTGACGTATAATGAATCGAACTCATCAGATATAGTTTCTTTTAGTTTCTCTAAATGTTGATCAGGTTTATCATCTTTAGGAAAATCATCCCATATGAGTTGGCCATTTTCATCATATGACCAAATTGGATAGCAACCATATTCAAGCAATAATTGTAACTTCTTTTTCATTCTATTTTTTCTCCTTCCATGTAGATGTTGGATGTGCTCCGACAATATAACCATTATCACTAATGGTAATTGCTATATGAACAACCCTTCCATTTGCTTCCGTTTCGTAGACATCTCTGTTCTTGCAACTTGTGCCAACAATTTTAGCTTCTTTGACAGCTTTCTTGATTACTTTTGAAATTAAATTGTTTGGTATCCCTTTATCGTTAAATTGAGAGGAATTCCTGTTATTTCGTCTGAATACGGAGAAGGGGCGTTTGATTTCTCCGACAACGACATCACCGTCACCATTCCATTCAACTTCATCAACGAGGTGGGTGATAAAGTGGGTAATAAAGTGGGTAATAAAGTGGGTAATAAAACTGAAGAGCACGGACTCAATGACTCACAAACAAGAGTATTGGCTGAAATCAGGAATAACCCAAATATTACGAAAAAGGAACTGGCTGTTGTCTGCCATCTCGGCAGGACGTCCATTGACAATATCGTTGCCGTGCTGAGAAAAAGAGGATTTATCGAGAGGGTCGGATCTAATAAGTCGGGATATTGGAAGGCGAATTGAATGAAGTAAAGGAGCGGAGCGTTCCTCCGATGGTCTGGAGCTGGGGAGAAACAAGAAACGTCGTCTAGATTGCAGTTATCATTGCGTTGGATAATAATGAATGGTTTAGCCATCTTAAGCGCTATGGAATCTAGTAAAACTCAATACTTTCCTCATACTAGGGATGTTGTCTGAAATTTCCAGTAGACCTGTCAAAAAACGCATCCAGTAGACATGTTCCTTCCATGAGGTACTCTGTATTGGTAGACATGTTCATCGCATGTCGACGACACATGTTGAGACTGTGGTGTTGCTAAGTCGTAAAAACAGCTGAAAAAGGCCAAAAATCGATAAAAATTGACGGATTTCCTTCTTTCTAAAAATGAGGGAAATCCTCTTTTTTATTGCAAAAATGGTTTAGTGGCGGTAAAGCGGTAAAAAAACAGGGCTTTACTCGTATGGTAAAATAGGTCAACTTCAAAAATAAACACCCATCCTACCTCGTATCGAAATGGGGATAGGTTGATGGTATGTATACACGATGGAAAGAATAGGTGAAAAAGGCCGTATTCATGGGCATTTATTGAAATCTGCCGTTTCCTTGTTTTTTTGCGTTTTCGGAGTAGACTGCAACGACACCGTTAAAAACACAATCCTTTCGGGCTCCCCGGCAAAGAAAATTACGGATCTGGAGGCGAGGATTTCAAACCTCGAGAAGCAAAAGGACAATATCGTTGAACCGAGGGTGAGTGGGATCGTCTCCAAAGAGGACTGTGAGAAGAAATACGCCTCGATAACGAAAGAAATAGAGATGGCGAAAGGTGAGCTTGACCGCCACCAGGACAGGAAGCGAGAACAATCCGAGATGAAGGGGAAGGGGAAGGAATTCAAGGAGACCATACTCAAGCACAAGAGAATCGACGAGTTCCAAAGGGAGATACTCGAGACGACTGTGGACAAGATCATCGTTGGCGGTTTCGATGACGACGGCAATCCCGATTCGCACAGGATGAATTTCATCTTCAAATGCGGCGTCAGCGCGAACGCCGTCTACTCTAGGTGTTTTTTCGACTACTTCCTGAAGAGGCTTCGCTTTTTATGCGACACGGGTAGGTTTATTTCAACAATTGATTTCTTAATTTGCTTGTTGTCGTTGCAAATATTTAGAAAATATAAAAAATTGCCACGATAACTATGAAATAGTGAGGCTGTAGTGTATAATAATGGCAAAGGAGGCAGGCTATGATACTATACAAACGGGAAAAGTATTTGTCCAAAATGCGCGCGTTCTTCCATGACGACGACCTCATTAAGGTGATAACCGGCATACGCAGATGCGGAAAATCCAGCCTTATGCAAACGATAGCGGAAGAACTAAAAGGGGATGGCGTTGCGGAAAGCAACATCATTTACATCGATCTCGATAAACGTGGGTACAAAAGTATTCGAAGCGCCGAGCAGTTAGATGCATTAATCGAATCCGCCACGCAAGCGAAAGGGATGAAATACCTTTTCATAGACGAGATTCAGAACGTGGAAGGCTTTGAGGAAGTAATCAACGGATTTCGGTCCGAAGGAGACTATTCGATTTTCATAACCGGCTCTAATTCTTACTTGCTCAGCGGAGAACTTGTAACGAAATTAACCGGCAGGTATTTGGAATTCGAAATGTTTCCGCTGACATTTGACGAATACGAGGACATGAAGAAATTTTATGGGCGGGATATCGATGCCAACGCCGAAATAGAATTGAACCACTATATTTTGGAAGGCGGATTTCCACGTGCCATCAAAATCGACAATCTTTCGGATAAACGTACTTATGTGAGGGGGATTATCGATGAAATCTTTGAAAAAGATATCAAACGAAGGGTGAAAATCAAAGATGTTCAGTCCTTTGAGCTGGTTAGGAACTACATCATTAACAATTTCGGTGCAACGACTAGCATCAACAGCCTGCACGAAGCCCTTCTCAAAAATGGTATGGCCATCAGCCGTCAGACGGTGACTCGGTATATAAAAACGTTGGTTGATGCCAAAATTCTGTATGAGTGCAAAAGATTTGATATGAAATCGAAAAAAGCACTTTCGGGGGAACAAAAGTATTACGTTGCCGACTTGAGCTTTTACTATGCGATGAACACGGACAACCGGATCAATTACGGGCCAGCATTGGAGAATATCGTGTATCTATATGCACGAAGCCTCGATTATGCGGTAAGCGTAGGTCGCATCGGAAAACTGAAATGCGATTTCATCCTCCGAGACGGCAATATGGATTATTCCTATGTGCAGGTGGCCTATAAGATGCTGCAGAGCAAAGATACGGAAGATCGAGAATACAGACCATTGGAGAGCATACGAGATAACTATAAAAAATACGTGATGACAACGGAATATATGCTGCAAAAGAGAAATGGAATCCTCCATGTTAATCTGATGGATTTCATAGGCGATGGGAAACGATTTTAAGCGTAGGACTTGCCCATTAAAAGCATGCCAAAGGAATAGCCTTCGATGATGTCGTCGACTCCATCGACCGATTGATTGAAATCGTTATTTGATTAGATTTGAGATAAGGAGGATGCGTTCCTCCTTTTTGTATGGTTTGAAGTCAGATGAGCGATTAAAACGCTCCGAAAATATACCAGGGGCTTGATGTCATCCGAGAGAAAAAAGCTTATGAAAGCGCTTTTCATATTTTTGACTAATATAAAATCAAATCTAGAAACATGAAAAGCGAAGGGTTTCCAAAAAATTTTAAATCTATGACACAATAGGTAAGCCGTTTCAAATTTAATTTCGTTGTGATAAAATAAATTTGTCAAAGGAGAAAAATTATGTTTAAAAACATCTTAGTTTTTTTGGTGTCTCTTTTAATAACGCTTCCTTCTAATAATCAGTATTATTTCAGCTATTCAAATAGTGATAATCAACATTCGCAAACAAATTGTGCTTTTTATGCTCCTGAAGAAAATGAAAGCCAAGTTCAACCAATTGATAGCGAAAGGAAAAATGTAACCAGTCTAAACTTTTTTAAATTCATCTCGTCAGTTAAAGTGAATCTAGTGAGTTGGGAAGGCGATGCAAAACTTAAAAGCTATCAAGTGGATGAAGACGGCAAAACAGTCACGTGTAGCATTTATGCACCCGAGGATTATTCAAAAATCTCTTTAAGCTTTTTTAATGATAACGACTTGATTGATAAATGTTCATTGTATTTTGCAAAAGATAAAAACGGCTCTTTTTATTCTTCAGCAATATCATTGGATACAGCTCGTAGAGCTGCTGGACAAAGCCTAAATTACAATTTAGTTGATGAAACCACAAGCAAAAACTCAAATGATGAAGTTGCAACTCCATATGGAATTGGCGCTAGTGGCGTTATTTATGGAAAACTAAAATGGACGGATCAACAAGGTGGCGTCCACCCCTTAGTAGGTGCAAAAGTTAAGGCAACTATGTCTATGAGCTGGTGGAGTGCAGAAACATACACTGACGTCAATGGATACTACAAAATAGATTATACAGATATATGGCATCTTTTTGGCGGAATTCCGATGATTCATATCTATACGGAGAGCGATAATGTAAAAGTGTTAAGTGATGGAACTTACGAAAAGACTTATGAGTTTACCTCTGGCGAAGGTGGGGAATACTCATATACTTTTTCGCCAAATAAAGATAGCGATATGGGAAAGGCTATGATGGTTTTTCAGGGGGTTAAGAATTTTTCTAATCATGCGGAAGAATTGAATGGAGGCGTTCCTATAGATTTTTGCAATGTGAAGTATCCAGATGGAACAAGTGGCGCATATTATGACGGAAACGGAACCATTCATCTGAGTGCGGAAACTCCAAAATATAACTATTCTCCAGAAGCGTATGCTTCCTGGGACGTCCTTGGTCATGAATATGGTCACCATGTTCAAAAAGTGTTTGGAATTTCTGCTAACCCAGGTGGAACCCATTATATTCCAGGAAATAACATCGATGATCAATTTGATGCCGGATATGCTTTATCTGAGGCGAAAGATAGGGGGCAAAAACTATCTTGGGGTGAGGGCTGGCCAACTTATTGGTCGACCATTGCTCAATCGCATTTTAATGATGATTTGAAATCAATTTACACTGTCGGCGACACGAAATACACTTCGACAAACGGGTTTAATTATGAATTGGATTATTACGGAAGTGGCCGCGGTGATGCTGATGAGCAGGCTATTCAACGCTTCCTTTTCAAACTATACGATTCTAAAACCGATGATTATGATAAATTTGCTTTAGGGGAGACGACCTTATGGAGCGTTGTTGTAGAAAACAAGCCAGTTACTTTTAGTGAATTCATGCAGAATTTATATGATGCCGGATACGATAAAAATGATTTAGGGATACTTTTAAATCAATATAATGTTATCGTTGGAAGGATTGTTGGAAAAAACTACCAATATTTTGATACATTGCCCACATTTACATGGTCAACAGGAAGCGGAAGCAGCAATTTAAGATTCGACAAATTTGATTTCTACTTTACAAATTCGTCAGGTGCGGTAATCCAAAAAATTGAGAATATCTCTGCTTCTAGCAACTATCTTTCATATACTCCAACAAGTGCTATATGGCAAAAAATATACAACGCAGTTGGTACTACATTTAATGCATATTTTGTCGCGAGACAAACACTATCGTATGTTAGTGGCAATTATTATTCTGAAATCACAACGTTTAATAAGCCAACAAAATTTTCATCTAACAAGATTCAAATTAAGCCAAATGAATGGGGCTTCGAAGGTAGATATTATTTTACTAATGAGATAGAAAATATTAATTCCATAGAAAATGATACGAATAATATTCGCTTTTCTGAATTGGCCAAAAACGATTTAACCATTACTACGGACCGATTAAGATGTGGGTACATTGAAAAATCATATATAAATCTTTCACCACGCAGAGAAGATGCGGGCTATGCCTACTTTGAAATGAACTTCGACAAACCAATTTATTCGGTGCTTTATAGTGTAGGCTTTTGGAGCAATTTTGAAAATTTAAATGGAACTGCAGTACTTAAAATAAAAGACAGTAATGGTAATTGGACTCAAATGACAAATTTGCTTTCTCTTCAACTAAACGCTAGAGGACAAGGGCTAAAACGATATTCTAATTATTTCCCTAATGGTATTTATAGGCTCAAATTTGAATGTACTGCTACAGCAACTGGCAGTAGAAACATGGGTAGACTATCAATCGATGATATTGTTTTAGGTATGAAAACCGGAAGTAACGAAAATAATTATTACATTACAAATTATGGAAAGACTGCAGCATAAGGATAGGAGATGATTAACACGATGAAAACAAATTTGAAGAAAGTTTTCGCTATATCCATCATTTCTTTGACTTTGTGTGGCTGCAACGAAGGAGAAAATGCCACTATTCTTAAAGTTGGATTTGATAAATGCTCAGGTTCTTCGGCTCCTACTCCTCAAGTGGGCCTTGCATTCACTTCTAAAAACAAGCAATCACTAAATGCTACTTTTGATGTATATGTAGGCGCTAGAAAAGGCTTTTCCGTAGATTGGAAAAATAATCTATGGGGTTGCAATCCGGGATATGGGAAGTTCGCCATTAATAGAGAGATTAAAACCGAAGCAGGTGAGATGTTCAAAAACGATTACATGATTATTGACGATTTCCCCAATGAAGAGAAATACCTCTTAACCTATGAGACTATCGAAGGGACTGTAGACGGTGTCATTCCACATTATAGTGGCCATATTGCTGATGGATTTGATTTTTCCACTATTGATTTAGCAAAGGGCAAAATCGGGTACTTCATTGTCTATTATGACGATATAAACAAAAAGCCTTTTGAGGAAAATGTATATCAATACGGCATTTATTGGGGTGGTACCATGAATTTTGAGAAAACCGATGGAGAAATTGTATTCTCCGTATAAATACTTTCTTGATTAAAGCATAATTTTTGAAAAGTTTTAGTTAAATAAAATTAGATAACCTTTGTCAAGCTCTTTTTTGAAGGAATCCCACCAAAAAAAT